>Ga0209215_1000012_pt1 | contig 244072 bp, 200 predicted proteins | sample TexAe_OM2H0_M2_FD_187938 | JGI IMG/M metagenome (GOLD analysis project Ga0209215, IMG submission 187938) | Forest soil microbial communities from Davy Crockett National Forest, Groveton, Texas, USA - Texas A ecozone_OM2H0_M2 (SPAdes) (version 2) | ecosystem: Environmental > Terrestrial > Soil... | reverse complement strand
GGAAATACCTTGTTCAATCGCTGAAGGAATAGAAACGCACCGAGCGCACGGGACGTACGCGCTCCGACAGAAGAGCCGGCCCGTTTTCGCACCGCCGCCACTAAAGTCTACCGGTACCCTTTAGTGGCTCCATAGAACATACCACGACGCTGTTCTGTCGGAGCGCGTACGTCTCGTGCGCTAACTCACGACAAAGCACGGCGGAAATACTTTGTTCAATCGCTGAAGGAATAGAAACGCACCGAGCGCACGGGACCTACGCGCTCCGACAGAAGAGCCGGCCCGTTTTCGCACCGCCGCCACTAAAGTCTACCGAAACTTCCGACTTTTCAGCACGCCTTGCTGCCCGCAAGCGCTCGTGCTAATTTTTTTACCGCGCTTAGTTCTTAAATCCTGCTAATCCAGAATCCGAATGAATCATGCCTGATCGTGCTGATGCCTGGGACTTGTTGTGTGAATACACCAAAGGCGATAGCTTGCGAAAACACGCTCTTGCCGTTGAGACAGCAATGCGTGCGAGTGCACTGAAATACGGCGGACCCGACGCGGACGTCGATGAATGGGGCATCGTCGGCTTGTTGCATGACTTCGACTACGAGATGTTTCCGTCTGCAGACCAGCATCCATTTACGGGCTCCAATATTCTCTGCGGGCGCGGTTACCCTGAACGTACGATTCGTGCCATCCTGGGCCATGCGACCTACACAGGCGTTCCACGTGATACTGATATGGCTCGAGCCTTATTTGCCACAGACGAACTGTGCGGCTTTCTGGTGGCCTGCGCTTTAGTGCGCCCAACGAAGAGTCTCGATGATCTGGAAGTTTCGTCGGTTAAAAAGAAGCTGAAAGACAAAGCCTTTGCACGCTCAGTCAATCGCGACGACATCAGGCAAGGGGTCGAGGAACTACAAGTAGACCTGGATGAGCATATTCGCTTCGTAATTGATGCGCTTCGTCCAGTTCAAACACAAATCGGCTTGAATCCGGTTTCTGCGTGACACAATCACGACGCAATGCTTGGTTCGGTCGGTCGTGTGGGAGCTTTTGGTTCTTTGCGAGCGCTAAGAATTGTCGCTAGTAAGAAAAACGAAAGAGTTAGAACTGTTGCCAATAGGGCAGTAAGGACTGCTTGTAGTCGTCGTCGTCGCGCGGTGTGACGGTATACAAAAACTGACGCAAAAATGATCGTTGCAGCAGGTAAAAGAAAGGTTGCTGCTGCGATCAGGCTTGGGGGCGGTGCGAGTGGACGCGATGAGGAAAACACAAACGCCAGTATCGCTATGCATGAGCCAGCACCCAACACCGATGCGAGGACGGAGACAGCCACCAGAAGCTTCAATCGCATCAGTGTGAATCCTCTGTCACGGTCTTTTTGAGCAAGTATCCTCCAAAGCGGTAGGCGAAAGGCGTCGCCAAGGATACCACAAGCGCGGCGGTCAGCCGACGTTCTGGAGATGGGCCAGACTCACCGGAGACCAGTAAGAAAATCCAGGATTTCGTAGTAACCTCTAACAGATGCTAACTAGAAGCGCGCTTATTTGGTTGTCAGGTCATGAAGGTTTAAAAGATTTTGCCACTCGCTTTAAGACCTTTAAGAAACTGACTATCCGTTTTGTTGCCGGCGAAACTATCGAAGAAGTGATTCCTTACATTCGCGAAATAAACGCGGAAAACTGTACGGCGTCATTCGATCACTTGAACGAATCCGTTGGAAGTGCCGAGGAAGCCGAGAACGAAGTTTCCGAGTATTTGAATATCCTCGCCAGGATTGATGAAACGGGAATCAAATCAAACGTATCGATCAAACTAACTCAGTTCGGTCTCGGCCTGGATCCTGAGTTGGCCTACCGAAACGCACGGAGAGTAGTAGAGGAAGCACATCGCCGCGGCATTTTTGTTCGCATAGACATGGAGGACTCAAATGTTACACAGGTAACAATCGATATCTTTAAACGTCTTCGGTCGGAGTATGGCTTGAACGATGTTGGTATCGTCCTTCAATCCTATTTGCGGCGTACTTATTCAGATGCTGAAGAGTTGCTAAAACTGCCAGCGCGTATTCGTATTTGTAAAGGCGCGTATAACGAACCACCCGAGGTCGCCTTCCCAGACAAACAGGATGTCGATAATAACTACATCAAGGTGATGCAGTTGTTACTTTCGAGTGGCGTTTATCATGGAATCGCGACGCATGACCCGAAGATGATTCACGCAACGATCGACTTCATAGAGCGTGAAGGTATCGACAAAGAAAAATTCGAGTTTCAGATGCTCTACGGGATTCGACGAGACTTGCAGCGGCAACTAGCTCGTAGTGGTTACAACATGCGCGTCTACGTTCCCTATGGAAAACACTGGTATCCTTATTTCATGCGACGTTTGGCCGAACGACCTGCAAATATTTGGTTCGTTATGAAGAATCTCTTTAAGGGTTGAGCGCCTGCAAATGTTTTGTTCTAACTGCGGAGCTCATGATCAGACAGCAAAGTCCTATTGCCGGCATTGCGGTAAATGGATAGGCAAAGCACCACCGGAAGAGCGCTTGACGGTGATGATCGTCTTCAATGCTCTTAGTGCAATTTTTGGAGCGACCGCGGCGATAGCGCTTTTTGCGACGTACTTTGGCACCCCCGTGGCAAAGTGGTCCATCTACGTTGCGTTTACGTTTTGTGTCATCATCTCTGTGTATCAAACCCTTAGCTTCGTTTTCGCGCTGAATATGCGGCAGCGACTAAAACAAGGCCAGGAGCGAGACTCTCCTGATACAATCAAATCGAATAATGTCAGGGCCCTTCCTGAAGCTGACCTTTCAAGTAACATACCAGTCTCAAGTGTGACTGAGAACACGACTGAACTGTTGGAGCGCAAACCATAAATGAGCGAGTGGCTGTGGATTCTCTGGGCTGTTCTGGGTGCGATTCTCGTGGTCGCAGAGATCTTCACCTCTGGCTTTGTACTGTTGTGGTTTGGAGTCGGAGCCCTCGCTGCGGCCTTTGCCGCAATGATCGGTGTTGACAGCCTGATGCTGCAGTTTTTGATCTTCTCAATAGTCTCAATTGGCCTGACAGCGGCTTCACGAACCATCTTTGTAAACTACTTTTCGCGGGAGAAGACCGGCCAGTCGCTGCGCACAGGAGTCGATGCCCTACCGGGTAAGATTGGTACAGTGGTTTCGTCGAGCAAGGGAGCATTGCAGGAAGGTGCAGTCAAGGTATTTGGTTCAACCTGGACCGCGTATCCGGCGCCGGGTGAAGGACCACTTGAAGCCGGCGAACGAGTATCGGTTGAAAGCGTGGAAGGTGCTTCGATCTATGTAAAGCGAATCGACGTTGAGCCAGATTGGCGGAGGAAGGAACTAACAGAGAATTGAGTTAATGCTGCGGTTCTGTATCGGCCTCGTAGTTATCGTCGAGTGTTTTGTCTTCTTCGAGCGGTGGTAATTCAATCGTAATTCTGTCGCTAGTTGGAGCTTCCAAATCTTCGCCGAGAAAACGCGCAAGAACCACCGTGATGTTGTCCTCACCACCTCGATTATTCGCCTCTTCGACAAGCGCATCGCATGCTTTTGCGAGATCGCCGTTACTACCGAAGACTATCTGGTGAATATCCTCAGCCCGCAACTTACCCGACAGTCCGTCACTGCACAACAAAACCACGTCGCCTTGACGCAAGCGGATTCTTCCAGTGACAGGAGTAACTTCACTCTGAGCACCCAACGCTTGCAGAATCACATTGCGAAACATATGGGTCTCAGCTTCTGACTCGCTGATTTGCCCGACATCTACGAGCTGTTGGACCAGTGACTGGTCCTTCGTTGCAAGCCTGATCTGGTCCTTACGCATTATGTAACCGCGACTGTCTCCGACTTGGACGAGGTCGAGACTGTCACCCTTAACCGCTGCGCCAGTGAACGTCGCGCCCATACCAGCACAACGCGAGTCTTCCTGACTGCGAAGGTGAATCGCAAGGTTAGCGTAAACGGTCGCGTTCTTAAGGCATTCAACGAGATCTATACCCGGGTCACAACTTTCGTCACCCTCGGTGGCAACGAGCATTTCACGCACGGAGTCCACAGCCATGCGACTTGCCACATCGCCTGCTAGTGCGCCGCCCATGCCATCCGAAACTACAAGGACGAGACCTTTATCACCGAGATCGAAGCGTGTAAGTTTCTCTGGTGGAACGGCGCCATCAGAACCGGTCCACGTTTGTTCTGTCGACAGATCCAGGACGAGAAAGTTGTCTTCATTGCCACGTCTGACACGACCAACATCTGATTTGGCGAACAACTCAACAATCATAGGAGAGCAAATAGGGAGTCTACTGATTAAGGCTGAGAACGCCGCAATTGTAACCCTTCTGTAGTTTGGCTGTCACTCTTTGAGTTTTATTTTCAATCTACTCATAGAGTTACAAATTCCTTGAACGAAAACTATCCGATCTTCTCAAGAGCTTGATCGATGTCCGAAATAATGTCGTCAGTATCCTCAATGCCAACCGAAATCCGGACAAGTCCATCGGTGATTCCGAGTCGCTCACGCTTGGCAAGATCAACTGACGCGTGTGTCATCGTTGCAGGATGAGATATAAGCGTCTCGACCCCACCTAAACTCTCAGCGAGCGTACAAAGTTTGACGGATTCAAGAACTGTCTTTGCTGCTGCGAGCGAACCAACATCAAATGCAACCATACCGCCGAAGCCGTGTTGCTGACGTCGAGCAAGGGCATGCTGGGGATGTGATGCCGAGCCCGGATAATAAACTTTGCGAACCTTCGGATGTTCTTCCAGAAATGCCGCGACAGCGCGACCGGATTTGTCGTGCTGCTCCATTCTAAGAGCTAAGGTCTTTGTGCCACGCATTACCAGCCATGAATCAAAAGGCGAAAGTATTGCGCCGGCAGAGTTCTGCACAAAGCCGATCCAGGTCGCATCCGCTTCGTCGTTCAACACAACCATACCACCAACACCATCGGAATGTCCGTTCAAGTACTTCGTGGTTGAGTGAACGACTATATCGACGCCAAACTCCAAAGGCCGCTGCAGGTATGGCGACATGAAGGTATTATCGCAAACGACTCGAGCTCCGGCTCGATGAGCGATCTCGCTTACCTCCTTGAGGTCCGTAACTATCATCACCGGATTCGTAGGAGTCTCGACAAACACCATCTTCGTATTTGGCTTGATTGCAGCTTCTACGTTAAGCGGGTCGGAAGTATCAACAAAATCGAACTCGAGGTTGTAGTTGGCGAGTATCTTGGTAAAGAGTCGGGCCGTACCGCCATAAGTGTTGTCGGAAACGACAACATGTTCGCCTGCTTTAACGAGCCGAAGTGTTGCGTCGATTGCAGCCATGCCTGAAGCGAATGCAAATCCAAAGCGAGCACCCTCCAACGCGGCAACGTTCCTCTCTACAGCAGAGCGGGTAGGATTCTGCGTCCGCGCGTATTCGTAACCCTTGTTCTTGCCGAGTGCGTCCTGCGCGTAAGTGGAAGTTTGGTAGATTGGAACGGTTACTGATCCAGTGGCTTCGTCTGGTTCTGAACCTATGTGAATGGCAGTTGTTGCGAATCCCATAATTAGATATTGGTCTTTGATCTTGGATCTTTGGTTTTTGATTTCGTTAAGCGGATGATCCCTTGTCGAGCATAATGGCAAACGATTGATCAAAGATCAAAGCCCGAAGATCCACGACCCAAGCCTTATTCGTCAAAAATCCCCTGACTCCGATAGCGTTCGGCGCCATCGGGAAATACCGTCACCACGCGCTTACCGTCACCCAATCTGCGAGCAATGTTAAGCGAGGCGGCCGCCGCTGCGCCTGATGACCAGCCACCTAACAGGCCCTCTAACTTAGCAATCCCTTTCAAAGCTGCACAGACCTCCTCGTCTGAAACCATCATGACCTCGTCCGCTACAGTTGGATCATAAATCTCTGGGATGAAATCACGTTGGCCAATACCCTCTACCTTTTTTGGACCAGGTGGTTTGCCCCCGTAGATTGATCCTTCAGGTTCCACCAATACACAAAGGACATCGTTATTGATCTTTCGCACCGCGCGCGAAACTCCAACAAATGTACCCGAGGTGCCGGCACCAATCACGACCGCATCGATCTTACCTTCCATCTGTTTGATGATTTCGGCAGCAGTAGTCGATTCATGAAAGCACGGGTTCGCAGTATTCTCAAACTGCTGTGGAACAAAACTCAACTTAATGTCCGCAGCAAGTTCGCGGGATCTGTTGATCGCACCTTTCATACCTGCTTCATTCGATGTGTACTCAATCTCGCCACCCAAAGCTTCTATTAACTTCATCTTCTCAACCGCATAGCCGTGAGGGACGCAAAGAATAACACGGTAACCGCGAGCAATGCCGACAAGGGCGAGTCCTATTCCCGTATTTCCTGCAGTCGGTTCGATAATTGTATAGCCTGGACCAAGTACACCCCTGTATTCAGCATCCAGGATCATTCCCAGCGCGGCACGGTCTTTTACTGAACCGCCGGGATTAAACCATTCGATCTTCGCGTAGATAGCTGACAGTGGCGGAGGGGCGAAACGTGATAGGTGAAGCAGAGGAGTATGACCAATAAGATCCAGAACGCTTTCTGCTACCTTGCCAGCCATTAATTATGATTCATTGATCTTTAAAGAAATCCGGTCTTTGCGTCGAGGATGGTAGCCCGCGAGTTATGCGGTGTCAAACTGCTCAAGAAATTAGTACTGGATCAAACTGCCTTCACGTTTCGCTCGGCGCACAGCCCGTCCAAAAACCCAGAGTGAGAAGGGAAGCAAGACAGCCAGAAAGACTAGAAGCGTCATTAAAGGTTCAGTAACCTCCGCCAGACCATGACCTTCGATTAGTACCTGTCGAATTCCGTCGAGACCGTATGTAGCCGGCAAGATCGAGGAAATGCTACCAAGTTTTGGACCAGCATATTCACGTAACAATTGTGTTGGGAAAAAGACTCCGGAGAAGAGTGCTGACCCCGCTCCCAGGAAAATCCCAAACGGATCGCCCCGTTTGAACACCATGGCAAAACTGGCTGAGAGTATTCCCAAACAGCCAAGCACTACAGTTGTAAGCAAAAGGAAAAGTAACGCGAGCAGAAAACTTCCTTTGAACTGGACATTGAAGAAGACCCAGCCAAAAAACAGGTACAGGAAAGAGAAGAAGGTAGTTTCCAGGAAATCCCATGCTGAACTCGCGACGATCACAGTTGGCAGATTTATTGGAGTCAACAAAACACTTTCCAATGTCCCCTGCATCTGTTCCTGACGAATTGAGTTTGCGAGGCTGGAAAATCCAGTCATGAAGTAGTTCAGGACAGCGAGCCCGGTCAACCAGTTTGCGAGCGGGTCGCGCCACTGTGAAAATTTTGGATCGGTAAAGCCGGCAAAGATCTTGGAGATGAAGAAAAGAGTCGTAACTATCGTCAAGACTGAGAGGATGCGTAAAAAGAATTGCATCCGATAGCTCACGAACAGACGAAAGTCGCGGGCGACGAATGCAAAGATTCTTCTTGGTAAAAGGCGCAAAGAGTTCATCGTGATCTCAATTTGTCACTGACTCCGACTCGTAGTGTTCCAGTAAATCGAGCAACGTCGCACGTTCCGTCTCTACATCGAATACTCGTGCACCCTGGTTTAGTAATGAACGGATTACTTCATCAAGTTTGTCGTCGCCTGCCTGTCGCGTAAAACTAACTTTCATTTTGTCGCCAGTTGTTCTTTCAAACGCAAGTCCTTCGAACTCCGGCGACTCCAGGTTCTGCTCGACACTAGCGATGGTTATTGTCACGCGCTCAGAACCGGATGTTAAGTTTCGCAAGTTGGCCGGAGAATCTATTGCACGTATTTGACCCCGACTGAGAATCGCGACGCGTGCGCAAAGCGTTTCGACTTCAGCGAGGTTGTGAGAAGTGAAGAGAATACTGACTGGTGGATCTTGTTGCGCGAGCAACTGAATCATCTCACGCATTCTTTCGGCTGCTAATGGATCGAGTGATCTCGTAGGTTCATCCAGCAATAAGACTGGAGGATTTGCTAGCAGTGCTCGCGCAACCGCTAGTCGCTGCTTGTTGCCGGTAGAGAGTTCGCCAAATCGGCGTCGCGCAACCTCACCTAATTCCAACTGATCGAAGAGTATGGAGATTCGACTTTTCGCAAATCGATCTGAGAGGCCATGAAGTCTCGCGAAGAACATCAAATTCTGTTCGGAATTTAACCGCCAGTAAAAACTTCGCTCTTCGGCCGTCGACAGTCCAATTTGCCGTCTAACGCTCTCGTCTTCCTTGACGCTGTCGTGGCCTCGTACAGTGACTTCACCGGTTGTAGGTTGGACCAGAGTTGCCACGATCTTTGTTAAAGTTGTCTTACCTGCTCCATTTCGTCCGATCAATCCAAAGATTTCACCTTCGTTAACCTGAAACGAAACATCCCGCAGCGCCTCCACGGGCTGTTTGGCTGGCCTGCGAAAGAATTTCCGCACTCGTGCAAATGGGACGGGATACGTCTTGGAGAGTCGACTGATTGATATGGCAGCTGCTGTGTTCGAACTTGAGGGACCGACCGGTGACATTAATCTGTTGGACTAACGCGCTCGTTGTCTTGGATCAAGATACTCACGCAAGCCATCGCCAATAAAGTTGAAGGCCAATACTGTAAGCGCGATCGCGATGCCGGGAAAAATGAGCGCGTGAGGTGCTGCCTGTAACGTGGATAGATCTCGTGCTTCTTCGATCATCACGCCCCACGAAGGAGCCGGAGGAGGAACACCAAGTCCGAGGAACGAAAGAGAAGCTTCAGAAAGAACTGCACCGGCCATTCCCAGACTTGCCTGTACGATCAGCGGCTGAATTGCATTAGGTAGAATATGTACAAATAGAATTCGTGAGTCGCTTGCTCCCAATGCTCGTGCCGCCTGAACGAAGTCGTATTCGCGAACTTTTAAGACTTGTCCTCGAATGAGTCGTGCGTAACCAACCCATCCTATTATGCAAAGAGCAAAGATAAGTTTGTTCAGTCCCGCTCCGAGGAAAGCAACCATCGCGATAGCAAGTAGAAGACCCGGAAAGGCAAGGAAAACGTTAAAGACGTAACCTGACACAAAACGATCGACCCAGCCTCCGTAGTAACCAGCGATTGCCCCCATAATGGTTCCGACGAAGGCGGAAACAATCACTACAATTAGCCCAACCTTGAGCGAGATACGACTGCCGAATACCACGCGAGAAAAAATGTCCCTTCCAGTCGAGTCAGTTCCAAACCAGTGTGCAGCGGAAGGCGCGAGGTAACGAATCGAAAGATCGGTGGAGCCAACATCATATCTTGCAATCCACGGCGCAAAGATCGCCACGATTACCAGAACGGCTACGATAAAAATTCCTGCGATCGTCAAACGATTCATAGCTAGCTCACTCTGATTCTCGGATCCAGCCAACGGTACACGGTGTCGGTTAACATGTTGGCCACTATGTAGGTGATGCTGATGACCAGCACACAACCCTGCACAACTCGATAATCGCGCTTTCCTATTCCATCCTCGACTAGTAACAAGCCCAGTCCAGGCCAACCAAAGATCTTTTCAGTGATGATGGCACCAGCCAACAATACACCCAACTGGAGTCCGAGAATCGTGACCACAGGAATCAAACCATTCTTCAAAACATGCTTGTAGATTACGGTTCTCTCACTCAGGCCCTTAGCACGAGCGGTTCTGACGTAGTCTTCACCAAGCTCTTCGATTACGGAAGACCTGACCATACGAGTAAGAATTGCGGAGAGCGCAGCGCCGAGAGTGAAGGCCGGAAGAATGATGTCGCTCCAATCAAAACGTCCTGAGGGCGCCAGCCATCCGAGTTTGACGGCAAAGACATAGACCAACATTGGGCCAATCACAAAACTTGGCAAACTTATGCCAAGCAGTGCTGCTACAGATGCCAGGTTGTCGATGATTGTTCCACGATGGGTACCTGCGAGTACACCGAGCGGTATCGAAATTACAATGGCAACAAGTAGCGCAAATATTGCCAGTTCAATTGTGGCGGGATAACGTTCGAGAATGAGACTCCGCACTGGTTTGTCATTCCGAAATGACAAGCCCATGTCGCCATGAAGTAACGCCCGCCAGTAATCAGTGTAGCGATTATCAGCTCCATGCCAAACGAAGTGTCTCTTATCGTTGTTGTCTCGAGGAAAGGAAAAGAAGAAGGGAGGACGATCCAGTCCATGCTTTTGCCGAAACTGTTCGAACTGTTCAGGCGTTGCTTGTTCACCAAGCACGGCGACAGCTGGGTCACCCGGTACTAACTCAATTAGTAAAGTTACGACGGAGACAACGGTCCAAACTACCAGCAGCAGAATTAGCAGGCGTCGGAGGCTCCCCAGCAACCTATAGCGAAAGTTGGTTCGCACTCTGGCGATATCTCAAAGCGGAGAAACTAAGCAAGAACGTGCAAATGATAGCACACGACTGACTGCGCCAGACTTTGAGGTGGAAAAAGAAAAACGTAGCCCGGGGTGGCTCGAATACTCGCACAGCCCCGACAACCGCGCGCTTACCAAACCATCCCCGTGCTACGTAGCTGGTTGCAAACTAATAAAGCGATGCAACCAATACCGAGTTCATACCGGTCTGCGGCCCAAGTGCAAAGCCGCGATTCCTCCTGTTAGGTTTTCATAGCTGACCCGTTCGAACCCAGCTTGTTCCATCAAGAGAGATAATTGATTTTGATCCGGAAAGCGCCGAACGGAGGCCGGCAAATATGAGTATGCGCTTTTCGATCCGCTAACTAAACCGCCCATCAGTGGTAACACTTTATGAAAGTACACGTCGAAAAACGGACGAATAATAGAGTTAGAAGGTTTTGAAAACTCAAGAATCGCCACCCAGCCACCCGGTTTCAAAACTCTTAGCAACTCCGTCAATCCGCCTTCGACGCTTGATAGATTGCGTAGCCCGAACGCAATCGTTGCGATGTCGAATGAGCCTTCTCGGAAGGGAAGTCTCAACGCATCGCTCTCGATGAGCTTTAACTCGCGAGAAACTTTGCCAGCTGCAATATCCAGCATCGGCCGGCAGAAGTCCGTCGCGAACACTTGTGTGCCCAAACTTTCAAACAACGTTAGAGATAAATCTCCAGTACCACAGGCTACATCCAGGATGCGCGAATCTCGTGACGAGACCTTTTCACGAACCCTAGTAGCTACCACCCTCCGCCATCGCTTATCTACGTTTCCGGAGAGCAGGTGATTCAAAAGATCGTACCGTTTTGCTATTCGCGAAAACATGTCGCGAACACGGCCCGCATGTTCATTTGCGGCACTTGTATTCTGAGACACAGTTAATCCAAATTTGATGGAGGTTTGGTTGCAAGACGCTTGCAAACAATTTGCGATTACCCGGGAGTGGTCTCACTTCCGGGTTTTGCTGCAGGTTTCGGTGTTGTTGCAGGAAGTGCGATTTCTCCCAAAACTTCAAACTGGACTCGCCCCTGAAGAGCAGGCTTAAGTTGAAGCGGGTCCCCCACGATAACTGTAGCCATGAGTTGATCCTTAAGGAGACGAGTTGCAACGCGCTGCAGGTCACCTGGCGTCACAGCTTGGACCGCCGTAGCTGGGCTTTGAAGAGAGGGCAGTCGATAAGTATCCAAATCCAACCAGGGATCGGGCAACGCCTCAGCCTTTGTCATTGGTCCACTCAGGTCTGCTATCACTTCAGATTTTGCTCGCTCGAGTTCTGCTGCTGTTGCCGGAGTCGATATCAGAGACTCGAGTACTTTTTTTGCGCTCGCAATTGAATCAGCAGCAGTGGCGCTGCTTACTGATGCACCCATTATTAAGATTCCTGGAAGCACTCGTGCCTCACTACGAACAAAAGCAGGTTTGTTGGCCAGCTCCGGATCGGATGCTTTCCATCGATTCTGGGCCACCTTGGCCATAACTTCACTTGCATAGAAGTCATTATCAGATCGGGAGACCCCTCTAACCGCGAGCCGTAACTCGGCGTTTTGGTTAGGACCGCTGACGATGAGCGTGCGTGTGTCCAGGGTAACGGGTTGACGAAAGGTTGTAGGAACGATCAGTTCGCTCTTGCGCCACGGACCAAGAAGTTGTCGAACGGTCCTCATCGCGCGAGCTTTCGTCACACCTCCTACAACCGCCAGCGTGGCATTATTTGAATTAAGAAAGCGGTCGCGAGCGAGCATCAGATCTGCTCGTTCAACTCGGGCTACATCCTCAGGTGAGCCGTGCGTTGAGCGAGAATAGGGGAATTCACCAAAAAGTCGGCGGGAGATGGCTCGGTCAGCCACAACAGCCGGAGAGACGGTAGTGTCTCGTAGAATCTTGATACGAGCATCACGTACTCTCGCAACTACGTCTGGAGTCAACTGAGTCTGCAGTACTCCGTTGCGAAGAACCTCCACAATTTGCTCAAACTGCGCTGCCTTGCCAATCATTGTTATCGTAACGGAGTCATAGTTGACCTCGACTGCTAGTTTCCCACCCATTTCATCAGTGAAAAAGTCTCGTGTCGCTGGATCTGGAAAGAGTATGTCACCAAGGAGTGCAAGCTCACCGGACTTTCCAGAAAGGTCAAAAGCCGCACCACTGTGTATTCGAAGCTTTAGGAGAACATCCTGAGTTTCGGGCCTTGGCCAAATTAGGATGCGTAATCCGTTGAGGAGCTGTTCGCGTTGGGGCTCGGACGATACCTGCGCCTTGGTCAATAATGCCGAAACTAGCATCAAAATAACGGTCACCGTCAAGATGAGCCTGTGTGTGCGGTTAAAACTGGGTATTGGCATGTAGGCGGAATCGAGCTCTCAGACTGCTAACTTCAACAAAATTGGGGACAAAACATCTTAGATGCGGGGTGATTGCTCGTCAACCGTTTCGCCCTTAAGTGCATCCAAGGCCTTGACTAGCAAGCCGAAGAGGGCAATTCCGACTACCAGTGGTGTAAAGAAGTAATATACTTGGTGCCCTTGCGGATCTAATATCAGCGCGGGACTGCGGATATTTTGGTTCCGAGCGTAACTTTTATCTGGTTGACGGTAATAACAGCAGGAAGCAGTTTTCTGCAGGATCGAGTGCTTGATTGCCCGAGAGAACCACAGACGAGCAATTGCTCCAAAAAGCAGCAGAGGGCGACCAGGGAGCGTTTCTCCAGCTGTATGAACGGCATCGACAACCAATTTTTCGGTTTGCATATCGATTGCTGGGCTCTTTGGAAATCGCAGAAGATGTCACTCATGATTGTTTCCTCAGCTTGATCAAAAAGCCTGGAAGCTTTCAACCAGGCCGCAGCTCACTTAGGACTTATTTGTTTGCGGCGGCTCGGAACCTCGCGCTGAAGTACTTTCGCGATTCGGGTCGGGAAGGCTCGATGGAAGAAGTAGCGGAGGAACCGCGAGCGCTGGGTAGACATGAGCCACTCAGTCGAGTGCTGGATGCTGAGTTGGCGAGCAAGGTCAAGGACGCAATTTTTGCTTTACCTCCAATGCAGCGCGAGGCTTTAGTTCTGTTTGAATATGAGGGACTGACCCTTAATGAGATTGCGGTAATTACGAATACGGATGTTGGTGCGGTGAAGTCGCGTTTACATCGGGCTCGGGAGCGTCTAAAGAATGTGCTTGGACCCTATGTAAAAGGTGGTCAGGAATTGAATAGTGGTCGGGAAATTGTTACTTTGAGGGAGGCCTGAAATGGGCGTTGAGCCAGGAGAAGAGTTTGTTTCGGATGATGAGCTCAAATCGTTGCTCGAACGCTGGGCTGCGCCAGGGCCTTCGAGAGTTCTCGACAAGCGGATCGAAACGAGCTTTGCAAGAGAATTTTCAGGTGCAGACGGACTGTCTCAGTCGGTGCTGCTTACCCCAAGGCAAGAAGAGGTAGTATCGATGAAGTTTTGTCCAAGATGCGAAGAAGAGTTCGCGGATAAGTTTAGCTTTTGTCCTGTCGACGGAACCCCTTTGTCGGCAGTGGCTCAACAGGCTGAAGTAGTAGCGCCGCAAATTGAAGAGCCGCCGAGCTTGACGCTTGTTAGAGACGAACCATCTCCTACCGTAGATACGGTTCCTTCTACGCCGAAAGCGCCTCCCAGCGTGAGCAGGCCGCGAGCAGCAGCGCGATCTACGCTTTTACTGAGTGAAGACGAGCTAACTCCTCCGACCGTAGAAACGATTCCTTCCACGCCGTTTACACCTCCCAACGTGAGTAGACCATCGCGTGCAGCAGCACCCTCTACGCTTGCACTTCGAGAAGAATACCATCTCACGTTTTTAGATGATGCCGGTCTGGTTACCCGATTAACACACGAACTCAAGGACACCGCACACGAATACGAACTGACTTGGCCCGAGTTCAAGCGAGACCCGTTTGGATTTACCAAACGGACCTTCATCGGTTACGGCCAGATGCTCCGGAAGTTTCTAGCGAACCGGAATGTCCTGCTCGCAATGGGTGCCGCAGTTCTTGGTTTGATTGCCTTAGTAGGTGCGGTTGCTCTCATCGATCGTTCTCAATCTACAAAGACATCGCGCGTAGGGTTGATCCTCTTCGCGTTATTAGCAGCCGGCTTGTTGGTCGCTCTGTTCTCAACCTGGTTAGGTAGAGAGCGTGGTGCGGCGGTAATGGGAGCTGAGCCTTCCGACTCTAAGAGTGTCGTGGTTGCGATGTGCAGCTCGTTCCTATTCCTGTTCATTATCCTTGGTGTGATCGTTGCAGTAGATAGAAAGCAACGTGCTAACGCGTTACTCGCTCAGAATAATGAAGAGCTCCAAGTCGAGCAGTTGATCGATATACCGGACGAGCAACCTACACCAGATCCTGGCACTGCCGGCCTTAACAAGGGAAGCGGTGGTGGTAGCAAGCCAAAGCCGGAGAAAGCGGCTGGTGGTGGCGGTGGTGGTCGTGAAGAGGCGAAGCCCGCTTCGTTTGGTAAGCCACCCCAAGCTTCGTTAGAGGTTCCGCAAGTTGTGGCCCCCGATCCGAAGCCACCCCAAATAAAGAATCCATCGTTGCCAGTTGCGGCCACGGTTGTCGCGGATCCGCTTCTTGTTCCACCTGATGCGCGAGTGCTGCCCTATGGTGACTTTAAGTCCAAGAGCACCGATCCATCGTCCGGCACAGGTACTGGTAACGGAATTGGTACCGGTACTGGTGGCGGCATCGGTCCAGGAGAAGGTGGTGGTATTGGACCAGGTCGCGGGGGAAATATCGGCGGCGGCGATCGTAATGATGGCGGTGGGGGACCCGGTGGCGGCGGTGGTGGAGGTGACTACAACAAGATATTTACTGGTAAAGACGTTACCTCCAAAGCGCGTTTGATTTCGAAACCAGAGCCGCAATACACGGAGGATGCACGCAAAAATCAGGTGACTGGAACGGTTGTTTTGAAAGTTGTGTTTGCGTCATCCGGTCAGGTAACCAACATCAGAACAGTCTCAGGATTGCCTTATGGGTTGACTGAAAGAGCAATTGCAGCTGCTCGACAAATCAAGTTTGTTCCAGCAACTAAGGATGGACATCAAGTGTCGATGTGGATGCAGTTGGAATATAACTTCAACTTGTACTAAAGCTAATCCACCTAAAAATAAACAACGGCGCTCAACTTACATTGAGCGCCGTTTTTCTTTCTGGTTATTTCAAACTATGCGTACTTCTCAGCAAAACGCTTGATGCGGGCCATTCCACCCTCCAGCTGAGCCATGGACGTGGCGTACGAGATTCTGACGAAGCCTGGTGCACCGAAGCCTGTTCCATCCGTCACCACTGTGTGTTCATCCTCAATCAGTTTCTGAGCGAATTCCGCTGAAGTAGTCAACCCGTGATTTAGACAGCCACGTACGTCTGGAAACGCATAGAAGGCTCCCTCAGGTTCAATACACTTGACCCCGGGAATCTCTTTCAACGCTGAGAGTAGCCAAGCGCGCCGGGCGGTGTACTCAGTAAGCATTATAGAGACTGATTCTTGCGGACCGTTCAACGCTTCTATCGCTGCTGACTGGGCGATCGAATTTGGATTTGAGGTTGAATGTCCCTGGATCTTGAGCATCGCTTTAATCCAGTCCGATGGTCCAAGCGCATAACCAATGCGCCAACCGGTCATGGCGTATGTCTTGGAGAATGAACCTGCGATACAAAGCCGAGCCCTTAGTTCAGGTGCGAGACTCGCCGCGCTAAATACTTCCGCAGGTGGATAGACAAAGCGGAGATAGCACTCGTCTGAGACTACATAAATTCCACGCTCAGACGTTAACTCCATAATTCGTTCGAATTCAGCCGGAGGAATCACGCGCCCGGACGGATTAGAAGGAGAGTTCAGAATCAACAACTTTGTCCGTGGCATAATAGCTCGCTCAATTTGCTCGGCGTTAAGTAAGAAACCAGTTTCCTCAGTCTCAATGAACGCCGGTTTACCGCCAGCGAACACAACAATTTCAGGAAATGTTACCCAATAAGGTTTCGGAATTAAGACTTCGTCACCCGGGTTGATCAGCGTGACAATCGCATCGAAGATTGCCTGCTTTCCACCTGATGTACCCATCACTTCGGCCGGTTTGTATTCGACCCCAAACGTACTCTGATAGAAATTGATGATCGCGCGTTGAAAATCTCGGGTCCCGCCGGTCGAAGTGTATTTTGTTTTACCTGCAGTCATGGCCGCAGCCGCAGCCCGCTTTATGTTATCGGGTGTGTCGAAATCTGGTTCTCCAGCACCGAAGTCAAAAACTTCTTCTCCAGCTGCGCGCAGTGCTTCGGCCGCTTGCATTGCCGCAAGGGTGGAAGATGATTGCATGTTGGAGACGTTTTGCGAGATTGGAAAGGGGGACATAGCTGGACTGGTGCTCATCTGTTAATTATCCGAGAAGGTTGATTTGTTAAGTGCGATTATACCACGCAATTTCATAAGCCCCTGGATCACGACTTGGCCTTTTCCTTCATCCTCTTCTCAATAAGTGGCGGTACTAGTCCTTCAATCACTCCGCCAAGATGAAAGACCTCTTTGACAAGACGAGAGCTGACATAAGAATAAGTTTCAGCCGGCATCATGAAAACGGTTTCGATGCTTGGCTCCAGACGTCGATTCATTAAAGCCATTTGTAGCTCGTATTCATAGTCTGAGATCGCACGAATTCCGCGAACTATAGCGTTGGCTTGCTTCGCCACAGCGTAATTGACCAACAAGCCTCTAAAAGAGTCGACGTGCAACCTACAGCCGCCCTTGTGGATGTCGCCGAGTATCTCGTTGAGCATCTCCTCTCGTTCCTCAATACTGAAGAACGGTTGCTTATCGGGATTTACCAGAATACTGATGATGATCTCGTCAAATAACTTGCAGCCGCGCTCGATTATGTCGAGGTGGCCATTTGTGACAGGGTCAAATGATCCGGGGTAAATGGCGCGTCGCATGGGCCGAATGGTAAAGGTTAATCGTCGAATCGTAAATAGATAACCGAAACTTGACACTGTTTTAGTGGCGATGCTTCAATAAGGCTTGACATACGACGTGGTGAGTTAAGGCGACTTGCGGCCACGTAAAATAATCCGCTAAACAGCTGGTGAGTCCATATAAAGGCATTTTTAGGCTCCGCGCTGTATAGCGTGGGGCCTTTAATTCTTTACAATGGGCGAAGTCCAGTTTCGGAAAGGCGATACCGCCTTGTCCAGTAACCATCTATGGCTAGTTTTCTCGACACAATAAAAGAGCGAATCGTCGTTTTTGACGGCGCAATGGGAACCAACCTTCAGGTACAAAACCTGACGCTCGACGATTTTGGTGGTCCACTTTTTGAGGGGTGTAATGAAAACCTTCTCGTTACCAGACCCGATGCTGTGGAAAATGTGCATAACGCTTTCCTGAGTGTCGGATGCGACGTTGTCGAGACCAATTCATTCAACGGTACTCCAGTAGACTTCAGCGAGTATGGAATTGGCGACAAGGCGTACGAAATGAATGTACTGGCCGCCAGAGTCGCCAAACGTGTCGCAGCCGATTACTCAACGAAAGACAAGCCACGATGGGTTGCTGGTTCGATGGGACCAGGTAGAAAACTCCCAACTCTTGGACATATAACTTTCGCGGAGTTGAAGGCAGCTTACGCCGAACAAGTACGAGGTCTGATCGACGGAGGTGCTGACTTACTCATAGTTGAGACCTGTCAGGATCTGCTTCAGACCAAAGCTGCGTTAGCGGCGATCTTCGATCACTTTGCGAAGACGCGATCGCGCGTACCCGTAATCGCTCAAGTGACCATCGAAGTGTTTGGGACGATGCTGAATGGAACTGAGATCTCCGCAGCGTTGACCTCACTCGCGCCGTTTCCAATTGATCTAATCGGGATGAACTGCGGAACCGGTCCGCGTCATATGACGGAAAGCATTCGCTACCTCTGTGAGAATGCACCGCTTCCGGTTTCGGTATTACCAAATGCAGGCTTGCCGTCGGTCAAAGACGGCAAGATGCATTACGACGAGACTCCGGAGAGCTTTACTGCACAGGTTGTTCACTTCGCGCGCGACTTTGGCGTCAACGTTGTCGGTGGCTGTTGTGGAACTACGCCAGCGCACCTGAAACTCGTGGTTGAAGCGATGCAGAGTATTTCGCCCAAGCCGCGTGATAACAAACTACTTCCAGCCGCGTCTTCAATTTACATTCAGCAACCTTACATTCAGGATACGTCGTTTCTAATTATTGGCGAGCGGGTCAATGCGAGCGGCTCAAAGAAGATGCGAGATCTGCTCAATGTTGAAGACTGGGATGGACTGGTCTCGTTGGCTCGCGAACAGGAACGTGAGGGAGCCCATATTCTCGATGTCAACGTGGACTTTGTGGGGCGTGATGGCGAGAAAGACATGCATGAGCTCGCGTCGCGACTTGTTACGAACATCAAGATCCCGTTGATGTTTGACTCAACTGAATGGCAAAAGATGGAAGCTGGTCTGCAGCATGCAGGCGGCAAATCACTACTTAACTCCACGAACTACGAAGATGGCGAGCCTAGATTTATTAAAGTCCTCGAGCTCGCCAAAGAATATGGGGCCAGCGTTGTTATTGGGACCATTGATGAACAGGGGATGGCTCGTACCGCGGATGGCAAATTCTCAATAGCGAAACGCGCTTACGAGCAGGCAACCAAAGAACAGGGCATTCCAGCGTCAGACATTTTCTTCGACCCGCTCGCTTTGCCGATCTCGACCGGAATCGAGGAAGACCGACGCAATGCCATGGAAACGATCGAAGGTATTCGACGAATTAAGAAGGAGTTGCCAGGTTGTTTTACGTTGCTCGGTGTTTCGAACGTTTCATTCGGACTTAACCCGCCTTCGCGAGTCGTACTCAATTCAGTCTTTCTTCACGATGCGGTTGAGGCTGGACTTGACGCGGCTATAGTCAACGCTTCGAAGATCGAACCACTAAACAGGATTGGTGAGCGAGAGCTCGCTGTTGCTCGCGAACTAATCTACGATCAGCGCAAGTTTCAGGGAGATGCGTGCGTTTACGATCCTCTGACCGAGTTCACTAAACTCTTTGAGGGAGTCAAATCAAAGGGCAAAGAGAAGGTCTCCAAGGGCGAAACGGTCGAGGAACGACTCAAGAATCACATTATAGATGGCGAGAAGATTGGACTTGAAGACGAACTGAAGCTTGCTCTCGAAAGCCATCCCGCGCTCGATATCATCAATAACATTTTGCTCGACGGCATGAAGGTCGTGGGCGATCTGTTTGGTAGTGGACAAATGCAGTTGCCATTTGTACTTCAGTCAGCTGAAGCAATGAAGGCCGCAGTCCGATTCCTCGAGCCGTTTATGGAGAAGAAGGGCGGAGCGACCGCCAAGGGCAAAATGGTTCTCGCAACCGTTAAAGGTGATGTACACGACATCGGCAAGAATCTCGTTGACATCATTCTTACAAATAATGGCTACAAGGTCTTCAATCTTGGGATTAAGCAAACAATCGACAGCATTTTACAGGCCTACGAAGAACACGGCGCCGACGCCATAGGAATGAGTGGACTGTTGGTGAAGTCGACGCTCATCATGAAAGAGAACCTCGAGCTAATGAATGAGCGTGGAATCAAGGTCCCTGTCGTTTTGGGTGGCGCTGCATTAACTCGAAAGTACGTTGAGGACGATCTGAAGTCGCTTTATAAGGGGCGACTCTACTACGCACGCGACGCTTTCGCAGGTCTTCACACAATGGATAGTCTTGTTGGAGGAAATGGCAAGACTACAAAAGAGCGAGCCGACATAGCTGAATTAACTTCGAGTGACGCCGGCGAAGATCTGGAAGATCTAATTGGTGAGGAAGCAAAACTCGGAATTCGAAAACCACTTAAACCGCGAGCGATTGCTCCATCTGTTGATACGACGCACACAACCCGTTCCAATGTCAGTGAAGACGTCGTGATACCTCGCCCGCCGTTTTTTGGCTCACGCGTTGTTGACGATATCTCTCTTGATTCTGTGTTCTCGTTTGTTAATGAAACCGCCTTGTTCAAAGGACAGTGGCAGTTCAAACAGGGAAGAACACCGGTCGACAAATATCAGGAATTAGTGCGCGCCAAGGTGCGACCAATTTTTGAAGGGCTTAAGGAACGGTCCATAAGAGAAAAGCTGCTGTCGCCCAAGGCCGTTTATGGATACTTCCCATGCCAATCTCAAGGAAATGATTTGATCGTCTACCACGACGATCAAAAGACGGAACGAGTTAGATTTACATTTCCCCGACAACCGCGTGGCAAGAATCTTTGCCTGGCTGATTTCTTTGCTTCGAAAGAATCAGGGAACGTCGACGTGGTAGCGTTTCACCTCGTGACTGTTGGCAGACGTGCAACCGAATACTCGAATGAGCTCTTTACGTCGGACAATTATGCCGAATATCTCTATTTCCACGGTTTGAGCGTTGAGACCGCAGAAGCTCTGGCTGAGTTTTGGCACAAGCGCATTCGGGAAGAACTCGGAATAGCCGGCAGTGATGCTCCTGAGTTATCCAAGCTATTCCATCAGCAGTATCAGGGTTCTCGTTACAGCTTTGGGTATCCAGCATGTCCGAATCTAGAGGATCAGCAAAAGCTGTTTGAGTTGCTCGAGCCAGCAAGAATTGAGGTTAGTCTCACTGAGGAATTCCAACTAGAGCCTGAGCAATCGACTTCGGCGATCATTGTGCATCATCCGGATGCAAAATATTTTTCGATTGATTAGCAGCTGGACCAGCGAACGATGTCAGAAGTTCAAAGTCCAAACTCACCTCGTACAGCGAGGGATCTCGAACAAAGTGTTCTTGCTCACGCCCCTCACTCTGTAGAAAGCCTGGAACCAACAGTTGAAGAGTTTGGCGTTCTAACAGGCTTTGAACGGCTGGCATTCCGCCTGGTCAGGAAAATGAATCGCGGCCGCTGGAAGGGCTTTTGGACCAGGTGCCAGATGACCCTGGGCGCTGGATGGATTCACCTATCAACCTACAACATCATGAATGTCTATGGCCTCCAAAACATCGAGGCCGTATCACGTGACCGACCAATTTTGTTGGTCGCCAATCATCGTTCATTCTTTGACATGTATGCCGTGTCGACTGTCCTCTTCAGACGTACCGGGTGGCGAAAACAGCTATTCTTTCCCGTGCGAGGAAGATTTTTTTACCAGTCGCCGCTGGGCCTATTCGTAAATCTCGTGATGGGCTGGTGGTCAATGTATCCACCCTTCTTTTCAACTGGAGAACGCCCGATTCCTGAGAAGCGACCCTTCGACAAGTTTTCATTCCGCGTACTTGCGGACCTGTCGAAGTCGGGCGCCGGTAATATCATCGGGTTTCATCCTGAAGGCACGCGAAATAAGAGTGAAGATCCTTATTCATTCCTAAGAGCTCAGCCAGGCGTGGGAAAGTTGATACTGGATTCCCATCCTCAGGTCATCCCGGTTTTTATCGCTGGCCTTTGTAACGATCTCCCGAGACAGGTCGCCCGCAATTGGAATCGCGAGGAGGTGATCCGTATTCACTTCGGTGAGCGAATGGATCTCTCGGAATTTTTGGAGAAGCCTGATCGCCTTAGGACCCACAAAGAGATTGCCGACGCGGTGATGTCACGAATCGCTGAGCTTGGCGAGGTTGACCGCAAACTTCAAACAGGTAAAGACAAGCGATGACATTACCACTGGTGATAGTGAACCCTGCTTCGGCAAGTGGCACAACAGGAACGGCGTGGCCACAGATCGCAAGCGACCTCCACTCTCAGTTCGGTTCGTTCCGAAATGCCTTCACGAATAAAAGAGGCGATGCCAGTGCTTTGGCAAGTGAGGCGGCCCGACAGGGTGTGCAGTTCATCATAGCGTGTGGAGGTGACGGCACAATCTCCGAGGTCGCCAATGGAATTCTCGATTCGGGGAAGGACGTAGAGTTAGGAGTTCTACCCAGCGGAACTGGTGGAGATTTTAGGAGAAGTTTAGAGATTCCTTCCAAGTCACGGGACGCGGCTCGCGCATTGCGAAATGGTCGCACGCGTAGAATTGATGTCGGGAGAGTTACCTTTATCGACAACAAGGGCGTCGAAGTTACCGGATACTTTTTGGGTGTCTCATCATGCGGTATGAGTACAAAGATCATTGAAAGAGTTAAGCATGGTGGTCCAGATTGGTTGCCAGGGAATACTCCGCAATGGTTAGGCGGCCGAGTCTCGTTTGGTTCTTCTCTGGTACAGACAGCCATGAGGTCTTCTGCCAGGAGGCTAGTGGTCCAACTTGACGATGATCGTGAACGGCAACTCGTTGTTACTAACTTTTGCGTCGCTAATGCTCGATACTTTGGTGGGGGAATGAAAATCGCGCCAGAGGCAAAACTTAATGATGGAAAGTTTGATGTCATCAGTGTTGCTGACCTAAGTACGCTCAAGCTAATGACCAGTGCTCCGCGTCTCTATTTTGGTTCTCATCTCTCGATGCCTGAAGTCAGTCATGTGCTTGCTCGTAAGGTTGTTCTGCGGGTAGCTAGCGACGAGCCAGACGTTGGGTTGGAAATTGATGGAGAATTACCAGGACGGCTACCCGCCAGCTTTCAAGTAGTACCAGAAGCGTTGAGGGTAAGGTCAAAAGCTTGAGGTCTGACTGCTTCGTGATGCTGGGTTCTGCGCAATTGGCGGAAGTTTGCTGCTATCATTCGATTGCGCGTTTGGTTGGGTTGACTCAATTTCAAAGGCTTCAATGGCCCTTAGGTGGTAACCGTCTCTACAACTGGCTGCCAAGCTCTTTGCGTCAGCCTATGCGCTCTGCAGCGACGTCGTATTTATTGGCTCTATTGGGGTTGTACTGACGCCGATAGTACATCGACTGCTTAACAATTTCCATCTGCCTAGCGATCGCGAAACTTAAAATATCGGTTAACAATCACACTTAAATTGGGATCCTGGGCATGGTCAACACTTATTTTACTTTTACAACGTCGGCAAAAATCCTATGATGAGGCAGGACCATGGATGAACGAAGAGCCAAGCCCCGCTTGAGCGTCAGTCTCGACGCCGTTTGGCATGGGGTTGAGGAAAAGCACTCGGCTATGGTCACTGACCTCTCAGAGGGAGGTTGTTATCTCGACACCGTCGGCGAGGTAATGACAGGGGAGGTTGTTGCATTTCGAGTACTCCTTCCAGATGATGATTGGTTGTACTTGGAAGGTGAAGTTAAGCACCACCGCCACGGAGTGGGCTTCGGCGTTCAGTTTATTGACCTAAACGAAGAACAAACTGTCAAACTAGGTTGGCTCCTGAGGATTGCAGATGAGGCAGGTCCGGACGGGCCAGCTATCTCAGCAGATCTGGTTGAGGATTGAGTTTATAACCTGGTTTCTGGATCAGACTGAAGTGCGGCTTTCAGTAATGCGGCAAAATCCGGGGGAAACGCCGGTTTGTGACATAAGGCCTACCACTTAAATCTCAAGCAATGACAATACGCTGTTAGAGATCCGTCTGAAGTCCGTCGATAAATTGTCGCGTCGGAATCTCACTGAAGGGATTGCGACCACAGCGCAGCAGGAATAGAACCGGCAAATAATGGCGATTCAAGGCACCTTGAAAACAATGAGTCTGACTGACTTGCTCCAGTTTCTGGCAGCTGGCAGGAAGACGGGTACGCTCAAGTTTGATCGTGGGAAGATCACTAAGCAGGTCTATTTCCAGAAAGGAATGATTGTAGGTTCTAAATCAAACGACCCTAGGGAATACTTAGGACAGACGTTACTACATTACGGGAAGGTTAATGAGAAACAACTCCAGGAGGCGCGAGAACACCAACGAAAATCTGGCAGTAAACTCGGTGAGGTACTCGTAGAACTAGGATTCCTGTCGGAAGGCGACGTCCTATCGATTCTAAAGACGCGTACACTTGATGCCATTTATGACCTGTTTCTCTGGAACGAAGGTCAGTTCGAGTTTTACGACGACGAAGCTATACCCGAGGATCTGACACTCATTGAGGTTGAGCCCACCAACGTGATAATGGAGGGGATATATCGAATCGATGAGTTATCAAGGTACAAGACTCTGGTTCCATCGGATCGAAGCATACTCGAACTTGGCCCCGGTTGGACTTCCTCGCTTACGCTCGGCAAAGAGTACCGTCAGATTCTGTTTTTTGTGGAGAAGAAGATGTCGGTAGCTGAAATTTGCTACCACATGCACGCGTCAGCGTTCCACGTGTATGGGCAGCTCTACGACTTGATTGGGAAAGGCGTCGCGCGAATCGCAGGTGAGCTACCGGAAGATTCTCGAAACTCAAACACAATTCCAGAGGACTTACCTGAGAGCGTCACTGAAATGATCTGGTCGGCGCAGCGTAAGCTTGATGAAGATCCGGAAGGCGCGCTGTTAATTGTCCAGCGTGTACTGCAAGAGGAACCAAAGAATGTTGAAGCCCAAAATCTTCTGCCTGATGTAGAAGGGAAGTTTATCAAGCATGTCTTCGCAACGACTAAGATCGGTCCGGACTCAGTACCTAAGTTGTTGATCTCTCCGAACGACTTGACCAACCAGCAGATGGATCCTCAAGAAGGCTTCGTTCTCTCCCGAATCAATGGGAGTTGGGACGTACAGTCGATTCTCTCGATTTGTCCGTTTCGCGATGCCGACTGTCTCCGAATGATAAAAGACCTGGTTGAGCGCGGCGTTGTTGGATTGTAGCCGCCTAAGCTAACATACACCGCATCACCAGCAGGTTTTTCCGAACTCTACTCCCACGGAGGATCTCACGTGTCTAAGGAAAACAAAACAATCTTGAAGCGTTGGTTTAAAGAAGTCTGGAATGACGGAAACGTGGACACCATGAAAGAGCTTCTAGGATCGAAGTGCGTAATCCATGGTCTCTTCGATGCTTCCGGTGCGGAAGTCCAAGATCCGAAGAGTTACAGAAAGTTCTATCAACAATTTCGTGGAGCCTTTCCGGCTATCAAAGTAACCATCAAGGATATGGTTGCAGAAGGTGACAAAGTGGTGGCTCGTTGTACTGTGAGGGGCAAACATACGGGCGATCATCTCGGCAGAGCCGCTACTAATTCATCAGTCGCTTTTGAAGGAATAACAATTGTCCGGATCGGCAACGGAAAAATTCAAGAGGCCTGGAACCAATTTGATTTCGTGAAAATGAATAGGCAGCTGGATGGCGGCAAGTGATGCTTCGATTGTTTCTCGTCAGTGTACTCTGCGCCTTTCTTCTGGCCTACCACTCGGGTGTTGAGCCATCTCTCCAAAAAGGCTCCCTTTGTGTTGAAGGCGAGAAGGTAGTTTTCAGCTGCGTAATTCAAAAGTCGGCAAAGGTGGTTTCGCTTTGTGGTTCACCTGATCTTGCTAAGGACCGCGGGTATTTGCAGTATCGGTTTGGACTACCAGGCAAACTCGAGCTCGAATTTCCGCAGCAGAAAGATAGTTCACCGCAGTCTTTCAAATACAACCACTACTTCAGAGCGCAGGTAGACCTGACAGAAATCTCATTCAGCAAAGACAACTTTCAATACACGGTTTTCGACGACTTCAATGGAGAAGAGAAGCCGGCAATAAAGCGTCAGGGAGTGACAGTTACTCCCAGCGGCAGCGACAAGGAGAAGACTCTATTGTGTCAGAGTAGAGCTAAGATCGAGTTTCTCGGTCTCGAAGAAATTCTTCCCCAAAATTCACAGTGAACAATCACACTCCGACGTGGACCTCCTTTTGCACCCCTGCTCCCGAAGGATAAGTCTTTCGCATTGGGCCAACGACGGTAGCTGACCTATTGAGTTTCAGCAGATAGAAATGTCTCGAAACTGGATGCGCCAGATTCCGCCAACGTGAGAGCGGTCGGTCCAGTATCGTTTCAAAACCCGCGTTGGTGAATACGTGCTGCCAGGCACTTTCCAAACGGAAAGTACATGGACCGGTGTGCCGTTGCCATTTAAGATTGTGCGTCCAACACACCACTCGATCCCACCAAAAGCCAGGGATGTCTTCGTAGATCACCACCAGTCCGTTCACACGTAAAACCCTCGTTACCTCGTTGAGCACCAACTCCGGCGAGGCTGCGTGGTGCAATACATAGCAAAGCAATACGACATCAAAACTCTGATCTTTAACGGGAAAGTGACGGCCATCGTAGGTTACATAATCAATATGCGAGGTCGTAGATGGACCAACGTCGAGACCTACAACATCAGATCTAAGCATCGAGGCTAGATGGTGACCGATGAAGCCATTGCCGCAACCGACATCAAGTAATCTTTTACAAGGTGGAATGGCACGCGCGATCTCGAGTGCCATGTCGTATGCGCGGCCAATCTTTCGTCTGCGACGCAGACGAACCAAACGACGTTTAATACCGATGAGAATTTGAGTCATCCAATGTGTTGCTGTGCAAGGATGGTGCCGGGTGAGAGGGCGCGAAGTTTTGTCTTAAAGTCCCAATAAAAAGGTGGGCCACATTCAAATGGAGTAACATTCTGTCGCAAAGAATGCCAGACACTTGTGAAGAGAGTTCGAGATGCTAGGCCGGTGTCATAATCCGTGGCGTCGACCGTGTGATAATTGAGTCAGACCAATACCCTCCATGTCCCGCTGGACGTAGTAGCAGAAGATCGTCAAGAATGCAGAAAACGGAGATTGGAATCGAACATGACCAGAATCCTTGCAACGGTGACAGTTTTTGCTTTGATGGTGAGTACACTTGCCCAGACCCAAACAGCTATGTCAATCAGTCAAAGTATACCTGCGGGCTATTGGTCCCTCGATAAGAGCCAGACAATAATCGAAAAGACGCAGACAATAACCCTAGCTCCAGACATTTCGAAATTATCCGACGGTGAGCGCAAGGCAGTGGCCAAGCTCATCGAGGTCGGACAGATTTTTCAGAAGTTGTACGAAACGCAACGACACCCGGAGGCACTCTCTTCCTATCGTGCGTTGGTCGAGCTGGATAAGCGAACGGGCTCTAAACCTGAAACCCAGAACTTATTAACGCTGTATCGATTGAATCAGGGGCCAATTGCTACAACGTTAGAAAATAAGCGTGAACCGTTTCTTCCGGTTGAACCGACCAAACCTGGTAAGAATGTGTATCCGTGGAGTGCCAGCAGAGAACAGATTGAACAGTATCTAAAACTGTCACCAAATCCCGCTGGTAGTAAAGACGAGATACTTGATCTGCGCACCGTCGTTCGTGCAGCTGAAATAAAGAATGTGCGAGAAGACATTGCGCGGCTTAACAAATATCCGGCATTGCAAACTCTTCAGCCAAGGTTGTTGGACGGACTCAAACAACTTGAGGCAAAGCAGAGTGCCTTGAATGGCTATTATGCGATTCCTTATTCCGTAGCGTATGCCGATGATTTGATGAAGGCCTATGGGCTATTGAATGACGCTGCAGATGCGGTGCATTCCGACGACGAAGAGTTTGCTCGCTATCTTCGCAATCGCGCGCGAGATTTATTATCGAACGACTATGAGTCAGGTGACGCGAGTTGGGTAACTGGCCGATTCAAGAATCTCAATGCCCAGATAGGTTCGTACGAAACTTATGATGACGAGCTTTACGGCGTCAAAACATTTTTCGCGTTCTGTCTCTTCCTTACTCGTCGCGAAGAAACAACTGCACTGCGACAAGCCATGAAAGGCTTGCAGGCACTCGAAGATTCGCTGCCGTATCAACATCATAAAAAAGTTCGAGAAGATATACCGGTGGGTGTCTATGACGTCGTGGCTGACTTCGCACAATCACGCGGTGGTAATACCGCGACGATTCTGCCTAATGAGAGTTACCTGGCGCGACGTTACGGACGCACAATTCTATTGCGAGCAAACATCATGCGAGAACCCAATATTTTTGAGGGTACATCAAAAACGTTGGCCGCAGCTGTCGGCGTCGATCAAGCAAAGGAATTGACCCCCGACGGTAACTTTTATCGCACTTTGTGGCATGAGGTGGGACACTATCTCGGAGTCGATCTTACCAAAGATAACCGCGACCTCGACGAAGCTTTGCTAGACGATGCGAATACGCTTGAAGAAATGAAAGCTGATCTAGTTTCACTGTTTGTAGCTGAAGCTCTGCATAAGCAGGGATATTATACGGATGCTCAACTCCGAAGTGTTTATGCTGGTGGAATACTACGAGTGCTGCAGAACAATAAGCCTCGTCGGGATCAACCTTACAACACGATGCAACTCATGCAATGGAATTTCTATCTGCAGAATGGACTGTTGAGTTTCGACGCGGCCACGAAAACACTGCGGATTAATTACGAGAAGTATCATGACGTTGTTGGAAAAATGCTGGAAAAAACTTTGGCGGTTCAGTATGAGGGGGACAAAGCAGCAGCAGACAAGTTCATTGATCAATATGCAGTTTGGGATGAGAACTTGCACGGTGTAATCGCCGCTAATATTCGAGCACAGCAGCGCTATCGGTTCCGTGTTTTTAAGTACGCCGCGCTAGGTGAATAATGTTGGTTCTACCTGGGCTGTGGTGAAATAGTTTTTTGCGCTATGTCCAGATATGCGCGCAGGCGAACCTCGGGCAAACGAAGACGGTCAGCTTCGGTCTTGGCTCGATCGAAATTGCCAACCGCGAGCATGGCTAGTGCGTTTGTAATTTGAGTCGCTAAGTTTGCAATAGTGTTTCCATTTTGAAGTGCTAACTCGCCGTCCTCATAAGACTGTTGGCCGAATCCGTCCAGGGTTCGGGCCGCATCACACATAAGGTTGAGCTGGTCTATCAACGGCACGATAATTTCAAAGGCCCTGTTGGAGTCGTACCGTGCGAAGGCTTGGCTGAGCGCAAGTAGTGCAGTCATGTTTTCGTAGTCCTCAGCCTGCGCCGAAGAGCTTAGTAACCCTCTTGCTTGTTCGAGAAAATTCAATGCTGCTTGTTTCTTCTGTCCGGGACCAATCTGGGCTGCGATTTGACTAATCATCATCGCACGTTGTTTAGCGGACTTTATCGTGCTCACGTTTCGCAAAGCCTCATCAATTTTCCCTTTTGACGCAGAGCGAAACATCGCCTGTTGTTCCAGGTTCGTTAATGCCTGCCGCCTTTGAAATTCATTCGTCAGGTTATCATTGATTATTTGTTTGGCTCGAGTGAGGTCTCCGTTTTGGGCCACCCTATTAGCGAGTTGTTGGTAGAGTTGTTCACGAAGATCTTTTGGCGCCTGTCCAATTGTCTCTAGAGCCGAATCGGGTGACGCGCTTTCTATTGCCGTCTGGTACTTTTGAAACTGGCCAAACTCAGGATCGACTGAACTCCCTAATTGGAAGACTTTCTTATCAATAGCAGCACTGCTATTGGGAACGACGGAATCGACTTCGGTACCCATCTGTTTGAGCATGTTCAGAATATTGAAAACAGAATTTCGTTCCTGCGAATAGCGGTTGGTTTGAACAACTGGATACGACAACGCCTCGTTGACTAGCTTTTGTAAGAGCGTTCGATAGACCTGGTCGGGAAGTAGAGTCTGCTGCGAACTTGTCGCCGCTTCCCCGGAGTTACCAGCTCTCGGCCTGGAACGATTGATCCGAATCAGATTCATCGCAAGATCGCCCGCTTCTGAGTTCAATAGCAATTTGTCAGACTGAAGTTTTTCAACGACGTCGGAAGCCAGTTTGCCGGCCAGTTCTGGTGACGATGTGCGAAGGCGACTTATGGTGCTCGCAATGCTGGGGGAATATCTCGTTTTTAGAGTTTCTTCCGCGATCTGAAAAGCCTTCTTTGGATCCGCTGTCGTAATCTGATTCGCCAAAACTATTTCCAGCGCACTCTCTTCATTCTGCGGCAAACCTTTGCGTCCAGTCGCCGGGTTAAGCAGACCTCGTGTGGAGCGCAGGAAACTCAAAGCCATATCAGGATCTCGACTCGAAAGAACCTGGAAGATCTCGATTCGCAACTGACCCGCAGTCGCGTACTTCTGCAAGTCTTCCTGACTGCCAGAATCAAATGACGTGATGTATTCCTTAAATTCAGCGACCGCGTCGTTGAGCAGCTTAGTCGCGTACTTTTCGTCCGAGAAGAAAAGCAGCTGGGACACCATTATCAGAGATCTCACGCGCGAGAAAGGTGAACGTAGTTGCTGAATGGTGCCTTCAAGCTCACTTAGCATTGCCACAGCCTTAAGTTTGGCGGTCTCAGCGTTCTTAGCGGATTTCAACTCCATCTCAGTTGCAGCTCGCAACTCAACGATCTTGATCTCGTAACGACCTGGTTTTGGATCTGATCCTGGATCAAGCGGGGCGACTGTGATGGTGTATGTTCCGCCTGTAGCGGCAACCAATGAAACCTCTTCGGGCCCTTCATCTCCGTTCGGAGTATCGAATTCGCCAAGGCTTTCACCTCCTGGCCCGCTTGCTTTCACAACTACATCGATGCCGCGTTGATTGACAACGAGTTGCAGGAAGGAGTCCTTATCGAGCGAAACGGTGTAGCTATGCATCTGACCTGGTCCAATTGAAGCCTCGATGGCTTTTCCTTGTTGCAGCTCGGTCAGGTTTTGGCCATAAGTTGACGCGAGTGTGATGATTGAGAATAAGGGGATGAAGAGTAGCGCGAGTGAACTACGCATGCGAAGCACTCCTTGAGTTCGAGAGGCATATCGATGGAGCATTCTAAGTCAAACCTAAGGCTTACAACCGACTTTAGTCCCAGCAAATAACCAAAATGGAGAAGGAACCCGTAACGAACGGGTTTTATGTAGCTTTGACACCAAAATCGTCCAAAAGGTTCAATCCCGGCCAAGTTTATTTTTTCTGTACTGGAAATGGCGGAGCGGCGGGCTTGGGTTATCCGTTATGCTCAAGTGAGTGTTTCCCTTTTCTCCTCATAATAGTTAGGGCTTTGCTCCAATACACCAACGGAAGTTGGTGGATGGTTCAGATCCTTTCTACTGTGAATGTAGTGCTTTGATGCTCGCGCGCGCAGCGCGCCGGAGGCCCGAGAAGACTTTTGAGTAGAAAGGATCTGAACGAACCCCACTTCCCGTGTGGGGGATTTCCCATCTTCGCTGCGCGACCTTCGTGCCAAGCCGGTCGAACGCTGGTTAATCTATTTTTTTTGTGGTAAGGAAATCTATTTCCCAAAGGCGTTACTGCCAAGGAAATTTTCGCGCAAGTACACTACCGTGTCTTGTAGAGTTTCGCTGGGGTCGCGAGGTTTGAAATCGAGTTCACGTACAGCTTTGGTGCAGTTGAGGTACCAGAAGTATTGCGCCATTTCAACGGCCCCGGGATCAACCGGCGATGCCATATCCCATTGTTTGAAGAGGGAATCTACTAGCTGAGCACCAACCACAGCGAACTTTGATGGTAAGGCGAATCGTGGTCCAGACACTTTTGTGAGTCGTTCTAATCGTCCAAAGAACTTATTGAATGTCCAGTTCGCCGCGCCCAATAGATATCGTTCACCGTGCCGGCCTTTCTTCATAGCATTCTGAAAGCAGTACGCTGCATCGCGCGCATCGACGAAGCTCACGCCGCCCGTGGGAATTGCTCCGATTTTCTTCGCCAGGAAATCGAGAATGACTTTGGTCGAGCTAAGACGGTCGTCGCCTGGGCCAAGTAGCAAGCTTGGATTCATGATCACAAGCTTCAAGCCTTTTCCGTGAAACCGTTCGAGGGCAGCCATTTCCTGATACGCCTTGCTCGCGTAATAAGGCCAGCGCGCAATTATTTCCATCGGCACGGGATAGGTTTCATCGGGAGTTAATTCCCCATCCTCGGTAACTGCGATTGTCCCACTCGTCGATGCGACCACAATTGTCTTAACGCCGGCTGCCTTGGCGGCATCACACAAAAACCGTGTACCTTCGACGTGTATGTCATACATCTCGCGAGCATCTGATCGTTCACGCGATACCTTGCCTGCGAGATGATAGATTTCGCTGATGCCCTCCACAGCACGTTTTACGTCATCGGGTTTCGTAATTGAGCCCGCCAGAGTTTCGACCCCAAGATCCACTAACCAATCGGGAATCGACGTTGCCATTACTCTTAGATCACGAGCTCCCTCGTCTACCAGTTGGCGTACCAGATGAGCGCCAAGGAAGCCAGTTCCACCTGTGATCAAAGTAACAGAGCGCTGACGCTTCTCAATTGCCGCGCGACGTTTCGTACCTGTCAGGGCAGGAGTCATCCGTGCGGTACGTTTTCCGGGAGTTTTGGTTGGCATAAAACGAATTGAATCGAGGGGCGGGATAAATTACCCGACTGTGACCGCGTTCTCTTCAGTCTCCTCGACATCAGCGAATGAAAGTTTTCGATCGAGCTTCCATTGTTTACGGAGGGATTTTGCATCGAAGCTGTGACGAGTGTTATCGCGTAAATTCTCAACCTCGTGTCTAACACGCGCGGCTATCAACCTGTAGGCTTCCGCTCGAGCCATACCTTTGGTCATCTCTTCGAGTTCTTCGATCTCAAGAAAACGACCAATACGCGTGCCGACATCCCGACTCTTGATAAACGTAGTTCCTTTTGGCATCGCTGCGTACGTGCCATAGAGATACATCGGAAGAATGCCAACGCGAGCGTGCAAGGCCAGATAGCCGATTACAGGTTTGAAGTCTGCCATTATTCCTGTCATGGAACGCGTGCCTTCGGGAAAGATCAGCGCGTTGTAACCACGATCCAGGAAAGAGCGTGCGTGTCGCAACGATTGACGTAACGAGCCTGTCCTTTCCATTGGCACCAGATTGGTAAAGTTCTCCATCACGGCGCGCTTATATTTTGTGTCGAAGAAATAGTCAGCAGCAGCCAGTGCAACCAGGTCCTGGCCGTACTCGCCCAGGGCCATCTTCGTCAATCCCATGTCGAGGTGCGAACAATGGTTTGCGGCGACTATAAAATTGGTATGCGGCGGGATGTTTGATTGGCCTTCGTAGTGCGTCCGCAAAAACTGATCGTAGAAAAGGCGTTGTAACGAATCTGCCGCGCGATTACCAACTGACTTAACAATCGATGGGATGTAAATCTCCTCGTCCTTGGTCTCTCGCTCGGGCTTAAGTTCATCTTTGAGAAACGTACCGCCCTTTCGACTCACAGCGGTCAGGAGTTCGCGAACATCCTGTACCTCATTGAAGCGCTCCGGAGAAGAAATTGAACCACCAGCATTTTCAATTGCCGTAGCGAGTTCTACAAACATCAAACTGTCAAAGCCTAGATCGGCGAGACGCGAGTCAGCAGTTACCTCTGAACGTGATCTATTCGATACCGAAGCGACGATTCCATAAAGCCAAACTGAATCTGCGTTTGCTGACTCCTTAACCGCAGCCTGCCGCCCACTCTTTTGGGATTGCTCGATCGACTCGATGATCTGGACCACTTCGCGTCGTTTTACCTTTCGCGTTGCAGTGCGTGGCAATTCCATGTCAGTAAAGTGAAGAACTTTGACCCGCTTATAGTAGGGCAGGGAAGCGGAAACCTCGCGGAAGTGTTCTTCCACCAGGCGATGTAGTTCGGCACGCGACAATGAAATGTCGTATTCATCGTCTGGAACAACAATGCACGCAACTTTTTCACCCGGACCGTCTTGAAGCCCAACAATACTCAACTCTTTCACATACGGTGAATTTGAGTAAAGTTCTTCTAACTCGTCCGGATAGACATTCTTACCATTCGTGTCGACGATAATTTCTTTTGACCGGCCAACAAGGAACAAGTTCCCGTCGTCATCAACCCGACCCAGGTCGCCTGTGTAAAGCCAGCGCTCAACAAGGGTTTTCTTGGTCGCGGCTTCATCTTCGTAGTAGCCAAGCATCACGTTTGGACCACGCGCAATAACTTCGCCAACACCACTCGAATCAGGTTCGACGATTTTTACCTCGACACCAGGAAGCGGCTTACCGACTGTTCCGGTGAGCATTCGGTTTTCGGGTCTCGTGACTGTTAAGACCGGTGATGCTTCAGTCAGCCCGTAACCTTCAAGGATCGTAAATCCTAGACCGTGAAAATCGCGCTGGATCTTTTCGCTCAAGGCTGATCCGCCGCTGATGAAGTAGCGAATGCGACCACCTAAACCCTCATGAATCGGATAGAACAAAACCTGGCCAACGTTGAGTGGAGTCTTATCTCGTAGCCATGCGTTCGCCCGAATTAGATTGTCAGCGGTTTTACCGATCAAATCACTGTGTTCGTAGAGTCGATTCTTGATACGGCGATGTAGTAGCTCCCACAAGGCCGGTACTCCAACCATTCCTGTTACGTGTCCATTCTTAATTGCTTTCGCCAAAGCATCGCTAGTGAGTTCAGGTAGATACGTAATCTGTGCTCCACGACTGAGTGGAGTCAAAAATCCGGTCGAAAACTCAAAGGTATGATGAAGCGGTAAGACTGACAGAACTCCATCGCGGGTTGTCATATCAAACACGGATGACAACATCGAAACCATGCTCGTGAGGTTGCGATGCGAAAGCATCACGCCTTTGGGTTGGCCCGTCGTTCCAGATGTGAAGATCAAGGAGGCAACGCTTTGCGCATGCACTCGTTGAGGGAGCAACGACGTACGCTCTGCCTCGGTTTGTTCGTCAGGCATCACAAAGACCTCGTCGTAAGTCCACAAACGCGTATTGCCTTGTTCTTGGAGCAGTTCGGCGAGTCCGGGGCGGTCGTCGTTGACAGCACTGCTAACAATTATGCCGGCGGCGTTTCCAGCTTTTGCAAAGTTCAGGATCTCGGCAGTTGAACTCTCTGGATCGCAGGGAATACACGTGGCTCCGGCTTTCAAAACTCCGAAGTAGCTGATGCCCCACTCAGGTGAATTGGCACTGACGAGCATCACGCGATCGCCGTGCTTAATTGCCTGGCTCGCCAGGAATCCAGCCACGCGTGTTGACAACTCACGCAAATCCGCGTAGGTGTACTGCTCTTTCCGACCATCCCGTTCAATCCGCATCGCCACACGTGTCGCGTGTCGTTTGGTGGAAGTCTCAAACAGTTCGAGCAGATCGCGATAGGTGTAAATGCGCTTGGGTTGCTCCCGCATATCTTCTTCGAGAGTTGGAAATACCCATTTTGCAAGCCCGGGAAGATGAATGTTTAGCCAGTAGTCATACCAGTCGTATTTTTCGGGATGCCAGGTCAACAGAGTTCGTTCATCTGCCGAGATACGGTCAAAGAGTGCGCGAACATTGTCACACCTAAATATGTAAGCATTCTCGACTGTGAATGGTCTAAACATGTCGAACGCTTCGGTAGTTTCGCGAGTGAGTTCCTCAACCCGTTCGACCCTGTCTTTCAGTATGTCGATAACCTCACCGACTCTGCCTCCACCCCATCGGGGCTTAACTCTATCCAGTAACGACGAGGCTTTTTTGGCCGTCGCATTAAACATCGGCACCGACACTTTCTCGTAGTGTTCGGTGGTAACCGGTCGCGGCTCCATTCGCGATGCAATTTGATTTAGAAGTTTGACACCCGACTCTTTCTCATTGAAGTGGCGTCTCTTATCGAGGCCAACGAGTCCGATGATGCGTTCCATGTTGTTTGGGTTGGAGTCACCTGTGGCTGCCTGGAAAACGAGCCGGGGTTCCTCAACACACGCTTGAGCCGCAACTGCTAACATCACTGAAGCGACCTGGTCCACTGGAGTAATGTCGAGAATCAGTTTGTCGTTGGCAGGTATAGACGTTTGCCCTTTTCGAATTAGGAAAATAATCGGAGCAGTGGTGGTGAAGCCTTCGTTCCATCCCGGAAACGGATAGGACATCGCCGATTCGACAATACTGGGACGAACGATGCTGCGCACCATGTTTGCCTCAGCCGCGACAAGCTGCTCACCCAGCGATTTGGTGTAGGTGTAGATGTTGGGCCATCCCCAATATGCAGCTCGCTCGACACCAAGATCTGTCAATCGGGTGCGGGTCCAGACTTTTCGTTCGCGAGCAACTGCTAAGCCGAGAGCATCCGGATCGTCGACGTCTCTTCCTTCTTCGTTGAGACGCTTGCGGGCCAATTCCCTGAAGCGAGCAGTCATCATTGCGTCACGAGCTTCTTCGCGAACTCTATCGGCGAGCTTTGCGCAATCAGCTATTTCCTGGTCCACTGAGAATTCAACGCCAGGTGTCTCGTGCTTGCGAGGGAAATAACCCAAAACTGTATCGTCTTCCCAAACTGCTCCTGAACGATTACCCGCAACGAAGCAGGTTGAGACGTGAACCAACGCTGGTCGTTTCATCCGGCGGGCAAAAGCGATTACGTTTTGAGTCCCGACTACATTGGTTCGAAGACCGCTTTCAAGCGTCGGGTTAAAGGTAACGTTTCCAGCCGAATTGATGACCAGTTCGATATCATCGGCAATTTCCTGGGCTTGCTCTTCGGTATATCCGAGGTTGGTTTCACCGATGTCGCCACCGCGGATCACGACTTTATCTTTTACAAAGCCTTCGAGCGCACTTCCGTATCTTTCTCTAAGTGGATCAAAAGGCGGCGCACTGATGATGTTGTTCCAGAACCGAGATTCTGACTCTTCCTGTGATCGCGCCCGAACTGTTACATAGACCTTCCCAATGTTTGGAAAGCGATATAGCAGCATGCTCAGCGTTACTTTGCCGAGAAAGCCCGTGCCTCCTATTAGGAAAATACGTCGATCCTTATAGATTTCGGTCGGTGATAGCTTCATATCTTATGTCCGATAAGCTTTAGCTTGTCGTCATCACGGTCAAGGAGTACGTGGGAAGAAATCATAAGCAAGTTGTCGACAAACTGAAGTTTGTCGGACGCCTCACTCCATATCGGCGATACTGATCATCGGCTGATGCAGCATCGTGATTTCAGCGGAGTTACCCATGTAACTTCGTGCCATTGCAATAGCCTCCGTCAAATTGTCTGCACGTTCCCAGCCTAAAATGCCCGGTACGTGAGCGTTTTCCGCTCCGGCGGCGATTACCTTTCCGACGTGTTGGCGTCCATTTTCACCCCAATACCACATAAAGAACGGGTGTGCTCCATGATAGGCATTTCCTCGCCGGTACATCTCAATGTAACTGGGATTATTTGCGAACTCTTGTTCGTACTTCTCACGCAGCGTAAAGGCGTCGCGAGTTTCGGGTAACAAACGATTAAAGAATTCGATATAGCTCGGGTGGAAACGATGATCGAAATCATCAAAACAAGGATGATGCACGATCATGACTCCGCCCTTCTTCAACAGCGGCTTGTTTCGATAGAAGTTGAAGTGGTAACCGAGTGCCATAACCTGGACCAGCAACGGGTTGAGAATCGAGTAAACATTGTAGGGAGATATATCCGGAATTCCGGTTATCAGAATGTCACACTGTCCCCGGATCGGAATTGCATACTGCTCAAAGCCTTTAGCGATAATCTTTTCATGAACTGGATCAGTTTTACCGGCATGACACGCGATCATTTCATACTGAGCGGGTCGAGAATGAAGTAGTTTGCGACGGCCCGAGCGCGGCATTTTGCTCATGGTGTAACGCATGGCCTCAAACTTCATGCGATCAAACGCGGTGAAGTCGTCTTCGTTCTTAAGAAGAAAATCCATGTCGCCCTTGTACATCCGATTGTTGATGGCCGTTTCAATGTGAAAGACATTCAGATGTTCATCCACGATTTTGCCCAGCGGCAAAACCTTCCGGTTTAGCTCTGACCGAGCCGGATCCATATAGCTGTCGGAGTCGCGAATCGTTTGGGGATCGTGGTGTGCGCGAAGTGATTGGTAATCGCAAAGACCAACCGCAACAGACTTGTGACCGCCGTCCATTGGGACCAGGTTGATGTTTACATAGATCAACAAGTCGCTTTCAGCGGCTCGACGGTTAAGAACCAAAGGTTCTTTGTGTCTGGTTTCACCAATCTTTACGAGGCCATCTTCCCATTCTGCGTCATGGTTGTAATAGCGATCGGGATAGTAGTCTGCGAATACCCGCGGCCCTGCCATCCTTTTCATTTCCCACTCGGTCATCTTTCGATGCAGCGAGTTCGCAATAATAATGTGAACGTCATCAACACCATGCCCGGCGAGCATATCGCAGACGATTTCGAGAATAGTCTGCCGGATGTCTGGAGTCGCCATCGGCGGAAGTGGCAGGCTGATGTCGTCCACCGCGATGGTCACGCGCATGCCCGGTTCAAGCTGAGCAAAGAGCGGATCACAACCAAGCGGGTGATTCAATGCGTATCGAATCGCCGCCTCGCGATTAGGCAAACCTTTGATCGGCGGGTTTGGATAGAGGACTCGAGTCCCGATCGGCAGATCCTCGAGAATGAAATCCTCACCTGAAGGAATGATTCGTGGTGCGCTGTCGCGATCGATATAGACGACCGACTCGTGCGTTTTTCTTCTTAATTGAAGTGCCATGTTCTTGTTCTAACGTTAACTTTTACGGTTACTTCAAATTCAGAATGGGCCAGTCGTGATGTAGGGCAGTCTGTCGTAGGCGCATGTCAGGATTTACAACTGCTGGATGTCCGACAATCGATAACATCGGTAGATCGCTCATGCTATCCGTGTAAGCGTATGAATCGCTCAAACTAATCCCTTCGCGTTCTGCGTACGTGCGTATCCACGACGCTTTGGTGGCGGCTGCCATAACCGGCGGCAGAAGCCGGCCCGTTGCGACTCCATTCACAAATTCAAGTCTGTTCGTTACGTACTCCGTAATCTTCAGGTGTTCCATCAAAGGGCGGACTGATATGTCGAGCGCTCCCGTGATCACAACTTGTCTCAGTCCTAGTTGACGCGACTTATCAATCAACTCATATGTGCCTGGAAAAACGGCTGGCTTGATTACGTCTTCAAAGAGTTCATTCGAAAAATAGCGTAGCCGATCCTCTGATTGGCCTTTGTAGCGCTTGAAATAGAGGTCGTTAAAAACTTTTCGGCTATACTGGTCAGTGACGGCGAATACCGGAAGACTGAAAAAGGTGGCCGCGCTCTTTCTAAAGCTGCTTACCAGACCCTGTTGACGCTTCGCGTAGAAGCTAAGGGTGTGGACAAGGTTAGTGCTGACCAGCGTTCCTTCGAGATCGTAAAATGCTGCCCCTGCCAAGCTCTCCTCCAGTCCAAAGTCCAGTTCCGGCCTGCCGAATCCGATAAATGCTCCCCAATGTGCCGTTGACAGGAAAGTCACTATACCGTATTCAGCTGAATTTCGTTAATCGAAAGCAAAAGTATTACAAACTGTATGTAGGTACTAGACAATCAAAGGAGATTTGATGTTGGAATTGCAAAAAAGCCCAGAAAAACTACGTCTTTTGGTCCTGGCGACAACGATTGGAGTGCTAATTTTGGGGGCGATTGGGTGTAGCGGGAACGCCTCCGTACCCGAGGCATCTTTCGACAAGGGCGACGAAAAACGTGCGACGGACAAAATCGCGGAGGCTGACACCCTTTATCAGGGGCGAACGGACATGGCCAAAGCGCGTGTCGCTGTGGCAGCTTTGCGTCAGGCACAAACTGCTGATTACGGAAACTACGAGGCAGCATGGAAACTATCGAGGGCTAGTTTTTACGTTGGGGATCATGCCGCTAACGATGATGAACGCGACGAAATGTTCAAGCAGGGGATTGAAGCAGGAAAGGCGGCAGTAAAGTTACAGCCAGGAAAACCGGAAGGACACTTTTGGCTGGGCGCAAACTACGGAGGAACAGCAGCCCACAGCACCTTAGCTAGTCTGTCGAGCGTTCAGGACATCAAAGGCGAAATGGAAGCTGTCATCAAGATTGATGAGAAGTATCAGGGTGCGAGTGCTTACCTCGGTTTGGGTCGGTTGTACCTTCAGGCTCCCAAGGTTCTGGGCGGAGATACTGCTAAGGCAATCGAATATCTTCAGAAGGGCGTTAAGCTAAGCGCTAACAACTCCTTAATGAGGTATCACCTGGCGGAAGCTTACATGGACGCAAATCGTGACTCCGAAGCGCTAAAGGAACTAGACGCCCTTAATGTGACGCCGCCGGATCCTGAGTATCTCCCAGAGCACAAGGATGCGTTAGCCAAGGGGCAAAAATTACGTGACAAGATTGCGGCGCAACGTTGAAGGACGAGTGATGTCCGACAAACTTTAGTTTGTCGGAAGCGGTCGCTTGGACCTTAGAAGAAACATGAGTCCGTTGTGACAAACTAAAGTTTGTCGGACATTACTTAGGACTTCGTTTGCGGAGTTCTTCCAGCGTGCGTTTATGTTGTTCTAACTTCTGGCCAGCCTCGGCTAGTTTTCCTTGCGCGGTTAACTTCTGATAATCGTCAAACTCCTGAATTGCCCGGTTAACGAGTTCCTGCAGAGTAGCCTGCGACGGTGTTTCGCCCGCTTGTTTACTCGTCGAATCTTGAGGTTGGGAGCCTGTTTCGGGCTTTTGTTCAGGGGGCGTCTTCGACGCCTCGCCAAACAAGTTATTTAAAGCTTCGGAAAAAGTTGTGCCATATGCCAGTTTGTCCTGAGTAGCGAGTACAACGAGTCGCAGCTCTGGCATCGGGCTTTGCACTGCTCTTAGAAAAATCGGCTCGACAAAAACCAGTGAGCGGCCAATTGGTATCACCAGCAGGTGTCCCCGAATTACACGCGAGCCTTGCTGATCCCAGAGCGTTAGTTGACCCGACAGCTGGGCGTTTTGATCGATTCGCGCTTCGATTTGAATTGGACCATCGACCAGACGTGATTTGGGAAAGTTGTAGACTATGAGCTTCCCGTAGTTTTCTCCGTCGCTCCGGCCAGCCATCCAGCCAATCATGTTGTTTCGGTTAGACGGCGTAAACGGCAGTATTAGAACAAACTCATTCTTCAGCTGCTCGCCAGGTAGTTGCATCAAAACGAAATAAGGATCGATGGGTATCTGCTCTTTTTTACCTTCCTGGTTCATACTGATCTGCTTTGCCACATTCCAAACATCTTCTCGTTGAAATACGACCTTTGGATTTTGACTATGGTAAAGACCAAATACTTCTCCCTGGGTACGGATCATCGTCTCTGGATATCTGACATGAGCTCTGATATCAGCAGGCATTTGGGAAGCCTCCTGAAACAGTCCGGGAAAGACACCGCGATACGCTGCAAGAATTGGATCTTGTGAATCGAAAACATAGAAGCGAATTGCACCTTCGTAAGCATCGATTACGACCTTCACACTGTTGCGAATGTAATTTAGCGATGATCCGGCAACGTCGTGATGAGTTGAGTAAGGGTAATTCTGCGACGTTGTGTACGCGTCGATCATCCAAAAGAGACGCCCATCGTTGCTCACGACGATGTAAGGATCATTGTCGTACTTTAGAAACGGCGCAACTCCATCAACCATTGCGCGAATATTTCTATTTATCAGCAGACGACTCTCGCTGTTGACGGCGTCTGAAAACGGTAGCTTCGACACATCACCAACCGCAGCAGCGAGCAGTAAACGTCTCAGTGATCCACCAATCCTAATACCGCCATTCCCCTGATAAGTTGTGTAATTGTTCGAATCGCCTTGAGGGTAGTCGAACTCGTTCTGTTTCGTCTTGACGTAGACGTACCGATCAGTCAGTTCGCCAAAATAGATCTCAGGACGCGTTACTTTTATATCTGGGGTGGCGGGTTCAACCGGCATGTTCGACAACACAAACTGCGGTAGTCCTTCTGGCGTAAAGCCATTTGCAGTGTTCATGGTTACGCCATAACCGTGCGTATAAATCAACCGCTCATTTATCCAGTTTCGACCTGGCAGCTTCGAGTCGTCGATTTCGCGCGGTGCGATCATCATTTGTCGAGTCTTACCGCCCGCTGAATAGCGATCGACGTCGACGTCAGAGAAATCGTAGTAAGTTCGAATTGCCTGAACTTGTTTCAACGTGTCTTTGAGAGCCTGCCAGTCCCAGAGACGAATGTTGTCAATGGTGTCGCGGTTATTTCCAATGTCGACTCCGGAGGTTGAAGTCTCTGCTTCGAAATCTCGCTGTTCGAGTTGATCCAATGCAAACGCTTTGCGCGTCCACTCGATGTTGTGGGTGATGTAAGGAGTTTCGCGATCAAGTTCGTTTGGCTTAACTATGAAGCCTTGCACGTAGGACGGAACGAGGACGACGCCGGCAATGTAGACAGCAATAGGGATTGCAAGTGAAACAAGTACCCAGCTAAATCGACGCAAAATAAAAGCATTTACTAAGAGGACGACGGCACCGATGAGTAATGCAATAGACACCAGGAAAAGCGCCGGAAGACTGTAATGTGCTTCGGTGTAGGTTACTCCCGAAAATATCTGATGGTCTTCCCAAAGAGCAGGAAATCGTGAGAGGTAAACACGCCAACTGAGAACGATCAGGAACAGTGCCAAAGCGCAACAGACAGCTCGAAACGCGGCTCCTGACGACCATCGAACACTTGGCTTGAGTACAGTCTGTGGTAGCCCTAACAGCGAATACGCCAGCGCAGCGCAAAGGATTATGAAAGTTACGCCCGTCAGCCACGAGCTGAGAGAGTTGAAGAATGGCAACGAGAACAAATAGAAGCCAAGTGTCTTACCAAAGATCGGATCTCGCGCAACTGTTTGAGGTTGATGAAAGAATAACGAGAACTCTTGCCACTCATCTTTCATCGCAAAACCGTAAACCAGGCCAAAGAATGCGGCTACAACCCACCCAAGCGGGCGGATTACTCTGGCTGGCGAAAACTGGAACGGCTGATTGTTGAGAATTATTGTTCGATTCTCAAAAGCAGCTGCACCGAAGAGACGTTGAAAAAGCCAGAAAGTACCGCCGAGTAGCAGCGCTGTTACGACCGCAAACCCAACGAATAGACCCAACTTTAGCTTGAAGATTGTCCAGTAGACTGATGAGAACCCGAGCGACTCAAACCACAGTGCCGACAGGTATATTGAGAGCAAGCGAGAGGAGAAGACTAATGCCAGGACGAGACCAGCGACGATCCAGATCCACCATCGTCGGGATTTACGCGGTTCTACGTCTATTACAGTCGCTTTTCCACCGAATCGCTCTGACATTCACAGTTAGCATACTCGCAAGTTGGGTTGGGCTCAATGTAAAGGTAAACAGATTTCTTGTTGCTAATCCGCTGTGTATAATGATCTAGTCATTTGTTGAGTCGTTTTTCCCGGCAATCTCATCAACTTGTTCGAGTTACTTAACGTCTTAGTAAACGTCAAAAGGACGGCATGCTGACGCCAGATACAGTTTTGCAGGGACGTTATCGCGTTGTTCGCCAGCTGGGACAAGGCGGTATGGGCGCGGTGTACGAAGCGGTTGATGAGCGCCTCGACACAATTGTCGCGCTCAAAGAAACGCTTTTTACCGACGAAAAACTCAGCAAACAGTTCGAAAGGGAAGCGCGTCTTCTGGCACGGATGCATCACCCGGCGTTGCCTCGTGTAAGCGACCACTTTTCTGAAGGTGAGGGTCAGTTTCTCGTCATGCAGTTTATTCCGGGAGACGACCTTTCAGAAATGATGGCCCAGAAACGTGGGCCATTCCCGCCGGACCAGGTTCTGACCTGGGCGGACCAACTGCTTGATGCGCTCGATTATCTTCATACCCAGGATCCGCAAATTGTTCATCGTGACATCAAGCCGCAGAATCTGAAGCTCACCGCGCGCGGACAAATTATCCTGTTGGATTTTGGACTCGCGAAAGGTCAGGCTGGAGACGTATCTCGCGCGACGACAGCTGCAAGTATCTTTGGCTACACTCCGAACTATGCGCCCTTAGAACAGATTCAGGGGTTGGGAACTGACTCTCGTAGCGACCTCTATTCACTCGGAGCAACGCTATACCATCTCATGACCGGGGTTAAGCCTCCCGATGCTTTGTCGCGGGCCGCGGCACTCGTAAATGGTCAGGATGATCCACTCCCGTCGGCTCATCAGGCCAATTCAAACGTCGCACCTGAGGTCGACGACGTATTGCGGAAGGCTCTGGCGCAGAACCGTGAACAACGTTATGCAAGTGCGGCAGAGATGCGAAAGGCACTTCATGGAACTGATCAGGCTTCAACGATTGTTAATCGTAACGAAGCCCAGACAGTGCTTTTTCCGCAGGGCGCACCAACAGTTGCCAGCCCGACTCAGCCCATCACGCGACAGCGAACTCTCGTCGGTAGTGAAACAACTGTGGTCAAACCCTCTGTAGGATCGAATCGTAAGTACGTACCACTGGCAATTTCTGGTGGCGTCATCGCGATTCTTGCGGCATGCGTTTTTGGCTTTTACACCTACCAAAAGCGAAGCGTGAGTGTGGTGCAGTTGACTCCGACTCCAGAGGTGACTACTCCGACCCCCAGTCCGGCAGTGAGTACACCTTCCGTTACGACAAACGAATCCCACAACGCGAATATCAAAGAAGAACCCAAAGTTGTAACGAGCCAGGCTACGCCGACGCCAAAGAAAGCTGAGCGACCTAAGCCGGAAGAGAGGAAGCCGAGGACAACAGAGACACCTGAACCTCCGCGCGCTTCGGTTGAGCACGATGACGAGCCTGATGAGGAATCAACTCCGCCGAGAGCCCCGAATGTAACGCCGCCTTCAGCACGAACGATGCGTCGCGGCAATCCGCCCAACACTAGAGTTACAACTGGCGGTGTAATAATCAGAAACTTTCCGGATGGCTCGCAACTAATAACGACACCAGATGGTATGCGGATTTTTCGATCTCCTGATGGTAAGCAGCAAGTTTTGGGTCCCGGGCAGAAACCAAAACGTAAGCCGCCGTCGCCATAATCAGTCGTCAAGAAATTCAAACTGGCTCATGTCCTGCGTTGCTCGCACGATCAAGACCCCAGTCTGGTAGTACGAGGAGAAACATATGAAGAAGTCTCAGAATACACGTGTAGCTTTCGCAGTTATGGCGGTTTGCATGGTGCTCGCGCTTGTTACGATCGGCGGCGGCGCCAGCGCGATGAATGAAAGGCCATTTGCGCCCGTAGTAAAGCCCGCTCCGCCCGCGCCAGTTTTCGACGACAAAGAGCGTGTTACAGAGTTGGCCCAGCGCCGTACGCGAGTTGCACAGACGATTGGTTCTAAGTCATTGTTGGTGATGCTTAGTACTGAACCTCGTGTTTATGCTAATGATGTCGACTACCAGTATCGTCAGGAAAACAACCTCTATTACCTGACCAACCTGAAGCAAAAAGGTGCAACTCTCGTCTTGCTTCCGGGCAATAACCAAACACCAGAGATACTTTTTCTACCAAAGAGAAATCCGGGTACCGAAACGTGGACCGGTCACATGTACAGTCCGGAGGAAGCTAGTCAGATCTCCGGTATTAAGGAGATCTGGCAATCGTCCGAATTTGATCCTTTCATGAAATCCCTTAAGAATCGACAGCCATATAGACCGAGTCCTGAAAACATCTTCATGTCGCCGTTGCCAGCATCAACAACGATGGCAAACGGAAACGGTTTCGAACCTCTATTCGACGCCGTTGCCAAAAACGAGGCCGGTCTTTACATGCTGGTTCCACGCGACGCTGATAGTCGGGAATATCGGCAGGAACAAAAATTCGTGGCTGAGTGGTCCAAGACTGCATCCGGCTTCAGTGTGAAGAATGCGTTTCCGATTTTTTCGGATATGCGTTTGAGGAAGTCGCCAATGGAACTCAGGCTGATGCAACACGCGATCGATATCAGTATCGAAGCTCATCAGCGAGCGTGGGCGGCAGCGGGCGACGCGAAGTGGGAGTACGAGGTGGATGCCGTGATGGCTTATACCTTCAAACTTCGCAATGCGGACAATTGGGCCTATCCGGACATTGTTGGCTGTGGACAGAATGCGACAACTCTGCATTATGAGGAGTCGCAGGGGCCGGTGAAGTCAGGGGAGTTGATTCTCATGGATGTTGGCGCCGAGTACGGTCATTACACGGCAGACATTACGCGCACATTTCCGGTTAATGGAAAGTTTTCACCGACTCAGGCGGCCGTCTATCAAATTGTTTACGATGCACAAGAAGCGGTTGCCAAAGCATCGAAGCCTGGAGCGACGTTGTCGGATGTCAACCGTGCTGGTACCGAGGTGATCAAAGATGGATTGTTGAAGCTTGGCTTGATCACCGATCGCAACTCAAACCAATACCGCGTCTGGTTTATGCATGGTACGTCTCACTGGTTGGGAATGAATGTGCACGACGTTGGTGGCGGTTCCAAGTTTGAACCTGGCGTTGTGTTTACAAATGAACCAGGTATTTACGTTCGTGCGGATGCGCTGGACTATTTACCTTACGGTTGGACCGCCGGGGACTGGGATAAGTTTAAGGAACAAGTCAGACCAGCGTTTGAGAAGTACAAAGGCATTGGTGTTCGCATTGAAGATGACATGTTAATTACGGCGGATGGGGTGAAGTGGATGAGCGAAGCTCTTCCGCGCAAGCTGAGCGAGGTTGAGGATTTTATCGCTCGAGTTCGCCGTCAATCTGAGTAGCGTCCACAGGAAATTCCGGCGTTTACTGTTACTGCTACTGTAATGGTGGCGCTTGCCAAATGCACAAGACCCGAGATCTCTAGTATCTCGGGTCTTTGCGGCTTTAGAGCTTGGACTTGGAAAGGCTTTGCACAAAAAGTCGAAATACCACCAACGGGAGTGTGGGTGTCTTCCAGATCCTTTCTACGAAACGTTCTCATAGTCGTCACTCTGAAATCCCACCAACGGAAGTTGGTGGTTGGTTCAGATCCTTTCTACAGAGAGCGTGTCCACTCAACGCTGCGCGCGCAGCGCGCCGGAGGACAGAGGAGAGCCGTGATTAGAAAGGATCTGAACTATCCACCAACTGCCGTTGGTGGGATTTGCACCCAATACGTCTCGGGCTTCTGAGTAGAAAGGATCTGAACCAACCACCAACTGCCGTTGGTGGGATTTCAGATCTACGACTATGAGAGGCGTTTCGTAGAAAGGATCTGAACGAACCACCCACTCCCGTTGGTGGTATTTGAACTTTTGTGCAAAGCTGACTTGGAGCTGCTTTTGAAGGAGCCGAGGGCTATTAATGCTTTTTGAAAATGTTTCGTAGGAACCCTGAGAACCACCTCAGGGCTGTTCGAAAAAAGCCATGTTTCGGAGGTGGTTCACCAACCTCAGTCTGAGCCTCAGCGCCCAGCGCCGTAAAAAACTGGCTCGCCATCATCTTCACAGTACCTTGGATCATTCGCTGTCCAACACTAGCGATTGTTCCTCCAACCTGTACGTCGCCACTGTAATTTACCTTGGTTGTTTCACCCTCTTCAACTAGATCGAGGTCGCCGGCGCCTTTGAGAAAGCCGGGTGCGCCCTTTCCTTCAACCACCATCCGAAAATGTTCAGGCGCGCGAAGATCTTCGAGTTTTACGGTGCCGTTGAATAATCCTTTGATTGATCCAACACCAGTTCGAATCGTCGCCGCAAAAGTGTCGTCGCCGGTCTTTTCAAGTTTCTCGCAGCCTGGTATACAACGTTGCAACACCTCCGGATTCACCAGAGACTCGTACACACGTTCGCGTCGAGCGTTTAGCTGATGTGATCCCTCGAGTTTCATTTGTGAGCAAGGCTATTTGACGTTTGCTTTAGCAGCCTGGATGGCTCGTCGTGTGTGAACTCTCGCCAGGTCGCATCGATATTCCTCTGAGGCATAGAGATCCGAATTAGCATCTAAGCCGTCACAGACCTTGGCAGCAGCAGCTGCAATCGCTTGAGAATCCAAAGTTGTACCTTTGAGAGCCGATTCTGTGGCGCCGGGACGAAAGGCTTTGCTTGCCAACCCTGTGACTCCGATGCTTGCTTTCTCACAATGTCCATCAGAGGTCAGAACCAGATTCACAGCGACACCCACGACCGCAAATCCTGAAGCGGGATGCGGCACCTTTTGATAAGCCTGACCAAATCTGCCGGAGGGTTTCTCAATTCGCACTTCACGCAGTATTTCTCCTGGCCGCAAGTCGGTAGTTAGGAGATCGACAAAGAAATCATCGCTCTTAATCACACGCTCGCCCTCTGGACCAACTACGACGAGGTCTGCATTTAAAGCGATAGCTGCTGCGGGCCAATCTCCTGCGGGATCGGAGTGCGCCAAACTGCCGCCGATGGTGCCTTTGTTTCTAACTTGTACGTCACCAATACTTCCGGCGCAGTCGCTGAGTAGAGGGCAAACTCTCTTTAGCAGGTCCGACGACTCAAGCTGGTAGTGAGTAGTGGTAGCGCCAATCAAGATCTTATTTCCTTCTTCACGAATGTACGAAAGGCTCTTAATTCGTGCGATATCAATCAGCAGTGCCGGCTGTGCGAGTCGCAATTTCATCGCCGGTATTAAGCTGTGGCCACCCGCGAGTACTTTTGCGCCATCCGGATCCTGGGCCAACATTGATACTGCTTCTTCGAGCGTGTTTGGTGCGCTGTAATCAAAAGGTGCTGGTATCACGACTCACTCCTTGAAGCCAAAGCTTCTGGCTTAATGTCCATTGATTATTCGCCAGACCGACTCTGGCTTGATCGGCATATCAAGGTGCTTAACGCCAAACGGTGCGAGGGCATCTACAATGGCTCCCACGATCGCAGGTGTGGCACCTATAGTTCCGGCTTCACCAACGCCTTTGACGCCCAGCGGGTTTACCGGTGAAGGTGTTTCAGTTCGGTCCAATTCAAAGTTAGGGACATGCGATGCACGTGGAACAGCATAGTCCATAAGCGTACCGGTGATGAGTTGTCCCTGTTCGTCGTAGACAACCTCTTCATACATCGCCTGACCAATTGATTGGACGATGCCCCCGTGTACCTGGCCGTCAACCAGAAGAGGATTAATCACTTTTCCGCAGTCGTCTACGGCAACGTAGCGGAGAAACTTGATGTCACCAGTTTCTCGATCTATTTCGACGACGGCGATGTGGGTACCGAATGGAAACGTAAAATTCTTCGGCTCAAAAAAGTATGTTGCTGATAGGCCTGGTTCTGTGTCAGGCGGAAGTTCCCTCGCAAGGTGCGCGGCAAGCGCAATGTCCTGAATCGTAAGACTAGATCTTCCGTTTGTTGAGGGCTCTGGAAGCGCGGCAGCCGGAGCTTCACCAACCGGTATAACTGGTTCTGAGGTACCCGTAACTGCCGCAGCTGCTGCAGCCTGGATCGAATATTTGCCGCCTTCAAAGGAAAGACCCTTGGCGTCTGCCTGGAGCATGTGTGCTGCGATCTTGTGAGCCTTCTCTTTTAACTTTTGTAGAGCTACATATACCGCTGTGCCTCCAACAGCAGTCGCGCGGCTTCCGAAAGTACCGATACCGTACTGGACCACGCCAGTGTCGCCATGAATTACAGTAACGTCGTTCAGATCAACGCCAAGTTCATCGGCTGCAATTTGAGCGAACGAAGTTTCTTGACCTTGTCCGTGTGGAGATGCTCCGGTCAATACGGTGACTTTACCAGTAGGCTCAATTCGGACCGTTGCACTTTCCCACCCACCCGCTGGCATCGCCTGCGATGGTCCAAGCGCACAGATTTCGACGTAGGTCGATATTCCGATTCCAAGCAAACGTCCTTCGGCGCGTGCTTTCTTTTGTTCTTCCCGAAGGTTTGTGTAGCCAGCGATTTGTTGGGCCTTGTCCAATGCCGCGGCATAGTTACCGCTGTCGTAGTCGAGGCCTGTCGCAGTGTGAAATGGAAACTCCTCCGGAGCAGGGAAGTTCTTACGTCTGACTTCGGCTGGATCCACTCCCAATTCTGCAGCAACAAGATCGAGCGCGCGTTCCACAACGTAAGTGGCTTCGGGCCGGCCTGCGCCACGATACGCATCAGTGGCCATCTTGTTGGTGAATCCTGCTGTGATGTTGATCTGGATGGCTGGGATCTTGTATGCCCCGGATAACATCAATCCCGTGAGTGTTGGAATAGCAGGCGTAAGCAGTTGATGATATGCGCCGAGATCGGCAATCACGTTATAGCGAAGACCGGTAAGTGTGCCGTCCTTCTTGAAAGCTATCTCAATATCACCTACCTGCCCACGTCCATGAATTGTGGCCTGCATGTTCTCTCGCCGAGTCTCAATCCACTTGGCAGGTTTGCCGTGTTGGATTGAAATCCAACCAAGTAATGCCTCCTCAGCGTAGACGTTTAGCTTTGATCCAAACCCGCCACCAACTTCAGGTGTGATTACTCGCAATTTGTTTTCCGGAAAACCGATCATTATCGCCAGTTGCGTTCTGAGGAGGTGCGGAATTTGGGTAGACGACCAAACGGTCAATTCCTCTTCACCGGGATAGTACCTGGCAAGAACTCCTCGGGGTTCCATCGCGATCGGAGCCAGCCGCCGGTGTAGAATTCTCTGCTTGATAACATGATCGGCAGAAGAAATCGCCGCGTCTATATCACCTTCTCCAGCAGTCAGTTTGTAAGCGACGTTATCGGCAAACGTTTCGTGAATGACTGGTCCACCTTTTACGGCCTCCTCGACATCGACAACCGCAGGCAGATCGTCATAATCGACCATAACCAGATCAACAGCGTCTCTGGCTGCGTATCGATCAGTCGCCACTACGGCGGCGATGGGATGGCCGACGAAATAGACCTTGTCCGTCGCCAACACGCGATAATCGGGTACCTTCAAATCCGGCAGTGCACTTGCACAAGGAACAGGTCCGATTTTTTTCGCAATGTCCTTACCTGTATAGACTGCGACGACGCCCGGTGACTCAAGGGCCGCGGAAGTGTCGATACTCTTGATCCTTGCATGTGCGTAAACTGAGCGCACAAAAGCGACGTGTAGAGTGTCAGGTAACCGAATGTCATCAACGTAATGAGCGAGACCCTTAATGAGGCGCGGATCTTCGGTACGTTTTATCGGTTTGCCAACGTATTTGTTCGACATGGAAGTCTCCGAGAATTATGTGTTGCCCAAAGGTGTATCACTTAATTGAAGTCGTTCAATGATCCAGCGAAGATGAACGCTCTAACTTAGTTCGATGACGTCTTGGCGGCCGCGTATTCAACTGCCTCGATTATGTGTTGGTAACCAGTGCAGCGGCAGAGATTACCTTCCAGACCGTGGCAAATCTCTTCACGGGTTGGGTTAGCGTTGCGGTCCAATAATTGGGCGGCCGTGACGATCATGCCAGGTGTGCAGTACCCGCATTGGAGACCATGCTTCTCCCAAAACCCTTCCTGTACAGGATGGAGTTCTCCGTTTGTGGCGAAGCCTTCGATTGTTGTAACTGAGGCTCCGTCGACTTGGACCGCGAACATCGTGCATGACTTTACGGCTTGACCGTCGAGCATGACTGTACATGCCCCGCACAGTGATGTTTCACATCCGATGTGTGTGCCGGTCATTCCTAACACGTCACGAAGGTAGTGGACGAGGAGAAGTCTGGGTTCGACTTCATCCGTTCGGGCGACACCATTTACGATCAGGTTGATAGCCTTTTTCATTAGCTACCTCGCATTCTGAAGATTTCTAAGTTGGAAGAAAGAATCGTTGTTCGGTTTCTAAGTCAGATTCGAATCAATGTCAATATTGACAAGGCAATCAGACAGTCGCTTTGTGGATTTGGCGCTTTAGACGATGGATGGTCCGTCTAATGACTTTTAGTTCAGCGTTGTTGTGGGCTTCGAGTGCTGCGGCTCTTTTTGTCTTTAGTTCGCGAATCCGCGCTTTAATTACCGCTTTATCAACGCCAACCACATCGTGGTGTTCATGTTGGATGCCTAATGCTTTCGAGAGGGCGACGATAAGATGGTCCTTGTTGAGCTGCGTATAACCCTGAACCGCTTCATGTTCTATTCCCTTTGCGATATCCCTCAACTCGGCAACCGTTTTGTGCTTTAGCTGCTCATATGTAAGCGACATTTGATTTCCTCACTTGCTAGTTGAAGATCTGGCCCAAATGATGTTTTAAGTGGCCGACATAGTCACGGACAAAGTATTCAAGTGTGGTGGGTTCACTTTTATCCACAGTTCGCCAGGCGAGCTGATCTAAATTGTGTCGCAGTCTCGGTCTGGTTAAAGTCTCTTCGGGCATTACAGAAATAAGATGGACGATGTGTCGATTGTACAAGGCCCACAGTTGAACCAGGTCGGACCATGTCTCGTCGTTATAGTGTTGAGATTCAACCCAATTGTCTTGTTCGTATCCGGGAAACACAAGATCGCTGGTAAATTGTGCGCGCACAAAGCGCTGGTGATTATTAGAGGCGGAGTCGATCAAGTGTCCAATGACTTCCTGCGCACTCCACTTACCCGGAGTGAGCTCACGCCGTGACTGATCGGACGGCATTTCCAACAATCGGACTTCTGCGGAGTCGACCGTTTGGCGAAAGTCGTCTAGAAAACTATCGATGCTGTTTGGTTCGTGCGTCATTGAAACCGGTTCAGCGTCGGGCTGCGCAAATACGAGAAGTGTTGATTAGCACGATAATAGCCTATGGCCCCTTAAGCAGGGAACCCAAATCATCGGATCGTTGACCAGTTGCTTGGCCTGGTTGATTTACAACCAGAGGATCCCAAAGAAAAGATGAGCTCTCGAAAAAAGCGCGTCGTGAAAGCATTCTGCTTGGTTTTGATCCTTTTTGGCGGGTGGATCGCTTACGATCTGTTTAGTCCGCGCACCACGCACCTGAAAGAATTTGATCCTAACGAAGTGGCTCGTCTCGAAACCGCAATGTGGCGTTCGTACTACGAAAAACGTCGGGTTAGTTTGTTTAACGAACTCGCAGAGTTACTCCGAACTCAATATCACATGCCATTTTTTAGATCGAATCTGGTTGCGTACTACGCGGCGAACGCGGCGGTTGTTTTTCAGCGGGGGAAGGAGCGTTCAGACTACGAAAAGGCGGAACCCGATCTGCAAAAGTTTTACAGCGCCATCCGACAAATGAGTGACCTCTCTTTCGATGTGAATAAAGCAGCGAAGCTCGAGCTTGAGTGGTGGATTATCCATCGTCAACGAGCCCAACACCAACCAGGAGATCTCACTCGTGCGTTGGCCGAACTTCAGGCCGAGATCTACGGTATGCCGCTAGAACGCTTTATGGACCATGGTCGCTTAAGAGCAGAAGCAATGACCATTCGAGACACGAAAGCCGATGAAGGCGCCGTAACCGAAGCAGACTGGGTTAAGATAGACGGACTCCTTCATCAATCCTGGCATTCGCTACATCAAGTCGTTAATGAAACTCGAGCTAGATCCGCGGAACAACATCCCGCCTCAGATCGTTAAACAAAACATGCGTTGAGCCCCCAAGTTGAAAGGGTTACGGCTCAACCTGTACGGTCTGGACGGCATCAGAGGTACAAGATGATAAGACGAACTATAGTCTTAGTCGGGTTAGTTTCAGCGGTAGGCTTGGCTTTTGGTCTCGGGCTCGGAGATAAACTGCTGTTATATGCACGTATCGCCCGTCTATATATTCAGACACCTGAATCGCGAATAGCAATGCCCTTGGAGGGTGTTTCGAAGAGTCAAGTCGCAAACACCTGGCATGCTCCGCGAGGTGTCGGACGTCTGCATGAGGGGCAGGATATATTTGCTCCAAAGGGAACACCAATCTTGTCGGCTACCCGTGGATATGTTTACAAGATCGGTGAAAACAATCTGGGTGGACAAACTGTTTCAGTGATTGGGGCGGGTGGCCGAGTTTACTACTATGCTCACCTTGATTCTTACGCGCCAAATTTGGCTGAAGGTGACTACGTAACTACTCGAACACTGTTGGGTTATGTTGGTGTAACTGGGAACGCTCAAGGTACACCGCCACATCTTCATTTTGGTATTTACTCTTCCTCAGGAGCAATCAACCCACTCCCACTTCTGACTGACCGGCAATCGCCCGCCAATGCTGCGACGATCAAACCTAAACCGCGGAGCTCACCTCAACGAGTTATCAATCGACGTGCGTCCATCTGAATTTAGAGCAGAACGTTTCTCTGCGACCAGCCGTCTCTGCGTCTCTGCGTTGTTATGTAACACACGGCTAGGTTCAACACAGAGACGCTGAGAACGCTGAGTCGCAGAGATGAGGCGTCGCTAGTTTGACCTCAAACCCTTATTCAGCTTATTGTTGCCGTCAGTTCAAACTGGGTTAGCGGCGCTCTGAGGTTTCTAACATTCTGTTTCGGAGCACGACAGCAATTTCCTCGTGCTCTCTGCGTTAACGCGTCACCTGACCTGCACTTCGACAACTCATCGATCACTTGGAAGGAGCAAACGCTTGCGAATGCGATCTCGGTCTCTCCCTGTCTTGATTCTCTTCATAATCTTTGCGGTCTCTCTTTTTATTCTGGCACCAGGTTCTGGCGCAGTTAGTGCCCCTCAGGATCCGGCGACTCCACCAGCAGGTGGTGCGGGACAGGAACGTCCCGGCGGTCGTCCAGATCAGCCCGTCGAAATAAAACCCTACGAACGCGTCATCACGAAGGAAGCAAAATCGGACGCGGGCATATTTACGGTCCATTCATTAAAAGACAAGACTTATTACGAGATTCCCAAGGGCGAATTGGGAAAAGAGTTTCTCTGGGTCAGCCAAATTGCAAAGACGACGATTGGAGTAGGTTACGGTGGTCAGGCCGCCGGCAATCGAGTCGTCAAGTGGGAGCGAAAAGGAAATAGGATTCTGTTGCGAAACGTATCCTATGAGGTTGTTGCTGATCCGCGTTTGCCAGTATCACGTGCGGTCCAGGCTGCGAACAACGACACCATCATAATGGCGTTCAACATCGAAGCGCTTGGCAAGGACGATGCCGCAGTAATAGATGTTACCCGGCTGTTTACCACTGAAGTCACGGAGTTTAGTGCCCGCACAAGGTTACGTGCTCGAGGCTTCGACGCCACGCGCTCCTTCATTGAAAAGACAAAGTCCTTTCCCACAAACATCGAGGTCGAAGTTTCTCAGACGTACACCTCGCCACCAGAGGCCACACCTGCCGGCGGGGGTGGCGGACCTCAGCCTCCTCCAAATCCTTTTGCAGCTGGAATGAGAACCGGAACCAACGCGACGGTCGTGATGCATTACAGTATGGTGAAACTTCCGGAAAAGCCTATGATGCCTCGCATTTTCGACGAGCGTGTCGGCTATTTCACCATTCGCCAGACTGACTACGGCATTGACGAACAGCGCGCGCCGCAGCGCACTTACATCACTCGCTGGCGACTTGAGAAGAAAGATCCGAACGCAGAGATTTCAGAACCCATCAAACCGATTGTGTATTACGTAGATCCGGCAACTCCGACAAAATGGGTGGCATGGATAAAGAAGGGAATTGAAGATTGGCAGCCGGCGTTTGAAGCAGCTGGCTTTAAGAACGCGATAATTGCCAAGGAAGCACCTTCGAAGAGTGAAGATCCCGATTGGGATCCCGAAGATGCCAGGTACTCCTGTATTCGCTATCTGCCTTCCACGATCGAGAATGCTTCTGGTCCACACGTTTCCGATCCACGCACAGGTGAGATTCTGGAGTCGGACATTCAGTACTATCACAACGTCATGAACCTGCAACGCGATTGGTACTTCCTGCAGGTTGGACCGCTTGATCCGAGAGCTAGAAAGCTTCCCCTTCCCGACGACCTCATGGGCCGGTTAGTTGAATATGTTGTAGCTCATGAAGTGGGACATACACTCGGTTTTCAGCACAACATGAAAGCGAGCGCGCTCTATCCAGTCGAGAAAGTGCGTGATCCACAATGGTTGAAGACAATGAGCCATACGCCGACATTGATGGACTACTCACGTTTCAATTATGTCGCGCAACCCGAAGACAATATTCCGTTAGAAGACTTAATCCCTAAGATTGGGCCGTACGACAAGTGGGCCACGATGTGGGGTTACAAGCCGATTCCAGGTGCCCGAACACCGGATGAAGAAAAGAAGACGTTGGACGAATGGGCGCGTGAGCAAGACTCCAAACCTTACTTACGTTTCTCGACAGCTGATTCCCGTGGTTCAGATCCAGGTGAGAATACGGAAGCCGTTGGTGACGCGGATGCTGTTGTAGCTACTGGCCTGGGCATAAAGAACCTCAAGCGGGTAGCTGACATGCTGCTGCCTGCTACGTCACATCCGGGAGACCCCTATGACGATCTCGAAGAATTGTACGGTCGTATGCTGGGTCAATGGGCGACCGAATTGAACCATGTCACTGGTTTAGTGGGTGGCTTCAATTCGCAACAAAAACACGCAGGTCAAGATGGGGTCAGATTCGTGATCGTACCCAAGGAAAAACAAGCAGCGGCTGTTCGTTTCCTCAACGAGAATGCTTTCGCTACTCCGACCTGGGCAGTCAGACCTGAAATTCTTCGACGGATCGAACCGGTTGGCGCATTGGTCCGCGTAAATACTGCGCAAGAGCGAGTGTTGAATTCTCTACTGAGTAATACGCGATTTGATCGACTCGAAGAACAGGAGGCGATCGACGGAGTTAACGCATACAAGCCTGCTGAGTTCTTAGCAGACGTCCGTCATGGAATCTGGATTGAGATCGACGGTGGCCCAGTGAAGATCGATGTATATCGTCGCAATCTGCAAAACTCATATCTTGATTTACTTTCCGCCAAGCTAAACGGCCGTCCCGCAGTTACCGATGACTATCGTGCCTTAATTCGGGCGGAGTTGCGTGACCTGAACACGGCGATTGGAGCGGCACTACCCCGTGCTACTGATCGACAGACTAGAGCGCACCTCGCTGATGCACGCGACCAAATTGCAAAGGCATTGGATCCGAAATTCGCTGCTCCGGCTCCAACCACGCCAACAAATCCTTTCGGCTTTGACGATGAGTTCAAGCTCAACAGCAATTCATTTGAGGATTTTAACGAGGCGGATTGTTGGCCCGACTACGCGATTAGAATCAAACCGAATCGGCAGTAAGACAAATCAGGATTGACTACTTGACCCTGGGGAACGGAGTTAGCTCCGTTCCCCCCTTCTTTGGGCTTTGCAGGAGAGTTCAAATATCACCCACGGGCGTGGGTGGATGCATTCAGATCCTTTCTACCGAGCTTACCAGCCGACGTTAGATCCATAATCCCACCAACGGGAGTTGGTGGATGGTTTCAGATCCTTTCTACAAAGAGTGTCCCTCTCAATCCTGCGCGCGAAGCGCGCCGGAGGCTAAAGGAGCTGTTTTGTAGGAAAGGATCTGAAACCATCCACCCACTTCCGTGGGTGGGATTTGAACTTTTTGGACAAAGTTTCTTTTGTGCTCAAGCCCTGTTTCTGGAACCGCGCAAGGAATCATGTTCCAAAAGGTTTGTCGTGTGCTCAGTAACACTTCGCGGAATTGCTGTGGTTGGCGCCGAGGGAATTTCCTGGTTGGTGGTTTCCATCCCTTCAATCGATTGCCGCTTGCGTGGCCGGATAAGAAGACCGGCGATGATATGGCCCACTCCTGACATCATCGAGATTACCCCTAACAACCAGATAATCCTTACAACTGGGCCGATCTCAAAGGGTATTTGTTCGACTAAGTGGGGTGGAAGTTTTAGAACCAGTGCTGACGAAAGATAGTAGAGAAAGATGGCCATACCTGCGCCAGAGAAAAGCGAAACCACGCCTTTTGAAATGTGATTTTCGCGTCGTTCTTCGGGCGTCTTTTTCTTGAAATTGATTAGCGCTCGCGGTTCCTTTTGTTTGGTAGGAGGAGAGATTTGCGCTATTTCCTGGTTCATTCTCTCCAGTGCACCTGAGACCTCCTCAGTGACTTGGTCGACCTTCAGGCTCCGTACCATTTCCTTGATCTTTGGCAGCGGACCGCGGTCACTTCTGGCAATTGCTTCACTCAAAGCAACCGCCTTCCCAATCACTTTTAGATTTGCACCGCACGACCGGCAGTACTGCAAACTAACAGGAGATTCGGTTCCGCATTGTGGACAGTACATGGCGTTATTTGTGTTGTTTGACGCACAAAGCTATTGACGGCGCCGTCTTATAGGAAACGCAGCCAGAGCCCGCTCGGTTCCCACAGATTTAGATCCGGTGGGCTCTGACGCGACCATAAAAGAGAATCGAACCGATTACGAGCAGTAGCAGCGCACTAATTCCCGTCAATAACAATCCGCGACGAGCCGCTGGGGCAGTGTAGCGTAAATGAACCGTATGCTTACCTTCGGGCACTTCAATGCCCTGTAACAAGTAGTCAGTTTGGTAAATGGGAACTTCCTTTTGATCTACAGTGGCGATCCAGCCGGGATAGTATGCCTGACTCACAACTAGCAGGGAAGGAGCTTCGGCGTCTGTTTCCGCCAGAAATTGATTGGGTCGGGTTTCGGCAAGTCTGACGGGTTGCGAAGGTTGAGGCTGGTCCACCTTAGACAGATTACTGACAGGCATTTCCACTAAGGCCGTTGTCTTGGGAATAAATGGAGTGATCTCCTGACCTCGAATTAATCTTAGCGCTTCCTCCGGTCTTACGAGTTCGACCCTGCTGACAAGCCATGCCGGTGGGAGTGCTCGATTGTTCTCTAACACAATTACTCGATCCTTATTGTAAATAGTTCTCCAGCGATCAGTGCTCACTAATGACACCGGGGTTGAAAGCTGGCGAACTGAATCAAACATACTTATTTTCCACAACGAGAGCGGGACACTGCTGACGTTGATCACTTCGATCTTCGTGAGCGCGAGCTTTTCGGGCAGCTGGATTCTGGTCACATACCGATAAGCAGGGAAACTGTTTCGTTCATCGCCCGGTGCCTGATCAAAAGCGGTCGCAAGAGTGTGAGATATCGTTTTACGAATGTCGGGTCGCTCGTGTGCCCATTCTGCAGTATCAATTCCCGCTTGCATTACTCGTTCTGACACCGAGCCATCCGTTGCGTGCATTCGGATTTTTGCGACTGGCTCACCTTGCTTGATTCCGGTCGCAAACGACAATGCACTGACAACCACTAGAGTGTCACCGGTGATGGTTTGATTTAACGAAAATGATTCGCGCGGTCTTAACTTTAACGGCGCAGCAGTTGGCAAGAGCTTAATCCCTTCGTACTCACCAGCCTGATCCACTTGATCACCAAGGTCCCAAAAACTTGTTACGTACTTCGTGTTCAGGATGTCGAGTACATGGGATCGATCTTCGAGCAACGTGCCATCTGAGCTCATGCCAGATCGAATCTGTGAAGTATCCGGTCCAACATTGCCGAGCGCCTGACTGAAACGAAGCAACATCGCTGGTTCGTAACCGGCCACGTTTTGCAGTCCAAAAGGAACCACCATATTGAAACTGTCGAATAGTCCAGACACATGCGGTCCATCCGTATAGACACGTCCCGCCGGAAGCTGTTGAATAAATCGTGTTGCTTGTGATGGAGGGGCAAACCCGCCAGCTATGGACTTTCTATTTGGATACCACAGGTGAGTGAACAGAATCGATGCTTCAACAGCACATGCAAGAACAATAAGCGCGTACCCGAGCCACGTTCTTCTTGTTGACGGGCGCAATTTGAAGTAGTGCCAAAGACTAATAAGCAGAGTAAACGTGAAAGCTACTTTTACAATTAGGTAGGAGGTTTCCCAGTTCTCGTTTGTCGCATTGTGATTAAGACGGAACCAATAGATTGAGATAGCGGTCGTAAGAATCGCAGCTCCTATCGAGAAGGCGAATCGCCTCAGCTCACTACGCTGATTGGTGGACCAAAGAAGTTGCCTTGCGGTGTCCCAACCATAGGCAGATAAGACACTGAGGGCAAAAGTCCATTCAAGCGAGTGGCGCGCTGGGACGCGGAATAGATTGACAAGCGGCAATCGAAAGACCAGTTGGTACAAGGGAGTGTTGGCGCCTAACATTAAGACTGCCCCAACGATCGCGGTCCCTGCCCAAAAAAAGATTCGCGGATCCAAGACTGCACGTTTTGCTTTTAAGAGATGAGCCAGAACGGCGACCAATGCTAACAAAGCTGTGAGCATTGGAACATAACTCATTGCGTCTACCACTTCGAAGCGAGGAGCAATAAAAGACTTCAAGGCCGTGAAAAGTGTGAATGAGCCTTCAGTGAATGTTTGATAGGTCAATTCTTGTCGCACGCTCAGACGAACAGCTTGCAACGTTTCGAGCGTTTGGAACGCCGTAAGGCCAGCAGCGATCAGGATGCCGCTAATTGTGACCAGCACCGGGCGATACCTGGTCCAGGTATCTTCGTTCGACTGTGCAGAGGATCTAAGAAAGCTAATGAAAGCCGAATAAACAACTGCGATTATTGCGAGGTACAAGAACACCTGACCTAAGCCGTTGAGGATGGACAGGGCGTAGGCTGCCGTGATGAGCAAGAAAGAAGAGATCCAATTGGTCCTGGCGCGTTCAACTCCCAATAGGACCAGGGGCAACCACATCGCACCATTAGTTACGAGTCCATTAACACCAGGGATAAAAAATCCGCCGTAAGCAAAGGACAGCGCGGCAAGTAGTGACGCGGGACGACTCCTTCCCAGTTTTCGGACGTATAAGTAAGTGAATGCCGGACACAGCAAGAATGGTGCTGAAAGATAGACTTGCTCGGCCCAATGTCCGGGAAGAAACGCATAGCCCCACGTGAGAGGATACGCAAGCGCGAGCTGCGACATCGAGAACAACGGGTAACCGCCAAACAGCGAATGAGTCCAAAGTGGGAGTGACCCTTGTTTTATGATTTGCCAGGCGTGACTTCGGAGAGGATAGGAGTAATAAAGAGCATCTCCGCCAATCATCACATCCCCAAACACAATGACTGGCCAAAACAATCCGCAGAAGACGAGAGCAATGATGCCCGGAATCACAAAGCGGCTGTCTGGCTCGGTCGTGTCGCCAGCAGTTCGATTGGATTCGGCTGCAAACAAGTTAGTTTAAGAGTTGAGACTAACTTCAAAAGGTGACTTGTGCATCACAAGATGAGATCCAGCTGTTTGACTCACTCGTAGCTAAGAGCTTCAACCGCGTCCTGTCGGGCCGCTCTCAAGGCGGGATATAAAGCTCCGATCGTTCCGCCCAGCAATCCGACTCCGAGCGCGATAAGAATCCAACGAGGCTCGACTTCAATCGTCAAACTTGTCACCCGCATTACGGCGAAACGCGCTAATAGCGTTAAGGCCACACCAGTCGCGACACCAAGAACGCTCACGACGATTGCTTCTTGCTCGATTACCCACGCAATCGCAGTCTTCGACATGCCTAGCGACTTCAGAATTCCGATTTGACGTGTACGCTCTGTTACCGTCGTGTACATGGCGAGAAGAATTACAAGCATGCTGATTGCGGCGGCTACGCCAACTACGACTTTGATAAAAACATTTAGTGCTGGAACTCCAGTCGCGTAGATCTCTGGAAGATCACGAGTGAAGATAAGCTGATCGGTCGGAAACCGTGCCAGGATACGTGCACCAACCTCGTCCTGTTTTGACGGATCTACGCATGCAATCAGGATCGCAGAAGCTCGCCCATCAGCACCTTCCTGATCCTGCATTGTTTTCAAGGGAATCTTTATTCTTCCGCCACCCGGTGGCTCGTACACGCCGACTATCTTGAATGGCCTTTCAAACAATTTCACAGTGTCGCCAATATTGGCGTGGCGACGCTCCTTCCATTCGGGATCGATGATTGCTTCATCGCCTGACTCCAACTTGCGTCCTTCACGAATGGCGATTCCAGTTAGCGCCGCGTATTGGTCGTATTCAATTCCGTCAATGAGGCGCTGTCCAAACCCCGAATCACTCTTGTCGAAGGTTTGGCCCATCGGGGTCGCCGATTTGACCCCCGGAATGGTGGCAATCTCTGCTGCGTGCGAGGCTTGAAGTTTGAATGGCGATGAGCCTGTGATTCCGACTGAGCCTGAAGCTCTGATCATTATTTCCGCGCCGATACTCGACTCGCGGCGGCCTCGCTCCTTTAGCACGCCATGTGCGAGGCCAACAGTGAAAACAATCAGAAGAACTCCCAAGCCGGTTCCGAGAATACTGACGGCAGTACGAGCTGGTCGATGAGCGATATTGGAAAATACGAGGCTGTCCATAAGTTTTTGTAAGCGAGGACTGCGGTCCAGAAGGCGGCGCCACGCGTTCGGAAGTGCACGCCAGGTAAGTACTAGTAGACCAAGTGACGTCCAACAGACGATAGCGGCCTTTCTGACCAGCGCAAGCGCCAGACCTGCTGCAGGAGTAAAGCCAAGGCCCTTCTGTAGAATTACCTCAGTGCCACCTTCATAAACACCGATAGTGCCGGGTACAAATGCGAAAGCAAAGTTGATGACCTTTGTTAATGACTCGATTATGTATGCCTGAGCAGCTGTCGAATGAAATCCGAGTAGACGGAGCGCCAGGTAAACCTCCAACACACTCGTCGCATGTGCAAGCAAGTTACAGGCTACCATCCCAAAAAAAGCTGCCGGGTGATGTTTGTAAAAGTCGTATACCTTTGACTCGAGGTGATAGATATGCTGACGGCGCTTCAAGATTACTTTGGGACTCAGTCGAAGTTGGGCCAATCGATCTATTACCCAGGTCAACATCATTACCCGTCGTTTTGCTGCCATCACCGCGGCAAGAATTCCCAAAGCGGCAATAATAGCAATACCCGACAAAAGTAAATAAACGGGTCTCGGTAGTGGATAGCTGAGCAACATAACCACCGCGCCGCTCAGCACGAAAAAAACTACTGAAAGATTGTAAATAAGATTGTCGACGACTAAGGCTGGAACACCATAGGTTAGCGGTACCCGCTTTCGCAGTAACGCGACTTTCGTAGCTTCACCGAGTAGTGGTCCTGTAAAAGTGAGAAAGCTGATTGCTTCACCACCGAGTCGAGCAGCAAAGGCTTCGCGAAAAGTAATGCGTCGATGTTCAGGTGGTACGGCAGCCCGCATCGAGATAGTGCGGAACAGATGTCGTAAGCCGCTGAGTCCTAGAATGACGAAGAAGCCAAAGCCTATTCGTAGTAACGCATCGAATAGAGGTTGTACACCAACTCGATTGATTACAAAGATGAGCAGGCAGAGACCAAGCAGGAACGCCAGACTTTGAAGCCAAAAGAAGGAGCGACGGGTTTTGTTGCTGGTTGGTGCTGCGGGTTGTTCGGAGAGTTCTTCTGTCTCCTCGACAGGCCAGTTGTTTAACTCTTCATGAGATTCAATCAAGGCGATGTACTTGCTCCAGTGACGGCTACTTTTGGTTTTTCCTGTCGGGGCGGTAGCAACTCAGTAACCACCCTGCCCGGGAAACGTCTGAATCCCTTCTCCCACAGAATTGGTACAGGACTGCTATCATCGCGTAAGTCGCCTGTTAATGACAACAGCGTAGGCACAAAACTGAGACTGTCGTATGGCTCTTCAATGTTCAAAGCCTGTGGAAGTTTTGTGTTTTGCCCGCCCGCTATCATGAAAACCGAGTGGGTCGAGATGCGGAAAAAAGATCCGTGATTACCACCTGGGTTGAAACCTCTAACGTCGAAGTTCCAGTGGTTATTGGCAACGATTAGCATGTCAGCTGTTACGAGTTCACGTTGCCGTCGGGCTAACCGTCTCATGAGCGCTTCATCGCGCGAGAGACTAGCGTCGGTGGTTGTTAGTCTTTCGATTGCGTGTCGTGCAAGTTCCTCATGAAGACCAATCAATCCATTTGAGTAATGAGTTCGGTGAAGGGCATGCAGCCACTCGAGATCCGTGTGCCATTCCTTGAGCCATGCGGCCCGATCTCCATTTGGTATCTTAAGGTTTGGATCCTCGAATATGCGGAGCGGTAAGCCAGATTGCCAATCAATGAGCTCAAAATGCAATGCGCCATTCTCATCCTGAGTGAGATTACGGATCGGTTGATATCTGAAACTCAATTCGCCCCGGTCGTTTTGGCGCGAGAGAATTAACGCCTGGCGATCAGGTCCACCGTTGAGCCATACAACATCTTCCTTTAGTGCTTCGTCAGGGATGAGCGGCTCGAGCAGTCCGGCAGAGAAAGCGGTCGCAATCATGTCGATTGGGCGATTTGCGATTCCTTGCTGCACGTTATTGCGTACGGTTACCCCTTGCAGCAATCTGAAATAGTTAACACGCAGAAAAGTCCGTTCGGGGTTGAGCTTGCCATCAGTGCCCACAACTAATCCACTTGGACCAAGACCAATGGCGTAGTTTTGCAGCTCATGGATCGAGTTCCGATTACCCATCGAGCTTTCTGGAATTAGATCCGGGATTTTTAGCTTAGCCGGGTTAAAGTCACCTGGTTTTAGTGACAGAAGGTTCTCAAGCGTAGTTGCGTAGCTTGTATATTCTTGCTGTTCACGTTCCCAGCGATCGAGCTGAACAAAGACCCGCTTGGAAGCGTCATCAAGTCCGGCCTGTTGCTGTTCCTTGGTAAACTTTTTGGGCTGCGCCTGTACTAATTTGCGCTGTTCAACAATTCTTCGATCAAGCGCGCCGAGCTCTTCCTTGAGTTCTTCCAGATTCTCCTGCCACTCGGGACGTCGCCTATCAACAGTAGCGAAGAAAGCCTCGGTCGCGGCTTTGCGAACGTCAGTAGCTAAGTCGCTGCGCTGAAGCTGCTGTAACAGCATTTGAAGAATATTTAAATCACTGTCGCGAAGATGGATTGAAGCCCTTTCGTTTCCGTCAAAGTCCAGCATTGCCGTCGGGTAATCGGTGCTTTGACCAATGAGGTAGTAAGAGTCCTTCGTTGTGGTTGTTATCAACGGAACGAGTGGATTGACTCCTTTTATAGAGTAGTCCAGCATCAAGCGTCTCTTCGTAATCACATGGTGTCCACCGCCTTCGCGACTCCCAAGGAGCTTAACGAGGTTATATCCCTGGCTGTAGATGGTCGTATCTGTGTTAAATCCATGATCTGAAATCAGCACAAGCGCTGTGTCATCAGCCAGCGGACTCTTTTGGATTGCGGTCCACACTTGCCCGATAACTGAGTCCATTTCTTTCAACACAAACACCTGGGACTCGCGATCGTTGTTGTGATGAGCGACGTGATCAAACTCCGGCATAAACAGGTCGAGATAGCGTATCTTTGGATCAGAGAGCTTTTGTAACAACTCCCTGCGGAGTTGTTCAGTTATCGCATTTCTAAATTCGAAACCCATCGTCCACTCATCGAAGAGTTCCTTCGGCGGTTTCATAAATCTATTTTGAAGGCCGTATTGGAGCGTAGAGTATCTAGGGCCGCGCAGAAACAGGGAGAATGTAAGATAACGCTGATCGTGAGCATAGGCGTCAGGCAGTAAAGGAAGTCCGAGCGAGTCGAGTACTTCAACCGCAGGCATGTCAACTCTGGCACCCACAATTCCAGCGACGTACAGCGGAAAGAAGTTTAGGTAGTCGTAGGAATGAAGCGTGTAGCGATCAAACTCGACGTTACCTTTTATTTGAAGGTGTTGACCGGTTTCCAGCATGGACCAGGAGGGCGCCGACAAACTCATACCCCGAACATAGAAATTGGAAAGCCGAGCACCTCTTTGATAGAAAACATGTTCGATCCATGGCAGCTGACTCTTACCCGACTTTGGGTCACGCTCTTTCACTAAGCCATCTACGAGGTCATACGGCAGACCATCACACTTAATGAGAACAAGACGTTTAGGTTGCGCGAATAGGGGAGCGCAGGCGCACCAGAGCACCATCAGTGCTGCGCAAACGTTTAGGACGATGCGAACACAATACGAGCGGCCACCCGATTCGAAGCGACCCTTGCCGTTTCGATTAAGACCCGGGTTGATCATCGAGGCTGGCCAGCTTTACTTGTTGTGCTTTTGACGGTGACTGCGATTGGCAGACTCTGATCTTTGGTACGACTCAAATACTCAGTGGCAATCTCCCGCCATGATTGCTCTATCTCAGTGTTTTGAGAGATCCTAATGAGCTCGTTGCGAGCCTTTGGACTGTTAATTCGCGACAGACTATCGAGACAAGCTCGTCGCGTTTCCTCATCCTTTGTGCGAGCAAAAATCTTTGAGGTCGCGATTGCTGCCTTGCTACCAGCTACGTCGCCATGTTCCGCGATAAAGCGAAGCGACTTTCTCACTTCTTCAAGATCACATGAGACATCGATATCGGAGGTTGATTTTGCGATCTGGGCCAGATACTTTGAGTGATAGCTCAGCTGTCGAGCTACACTTAGCCGATCCTGCATGTCGACTGTCATTTTTTCGCGGTGTACATATCGGCCAAACGACAGCACGTGTAGAACATTAAAGGCGATTTGGGCACGGCGCCCGTGTTCCAAGTCCGTCAACTCCGCACGACGATCACGATCGACTTTTGCACCTAGGCCATTTGGATCCTTCGCAAATGCCACAAGTGAGGCATATTGCCCCAGCGCAACTTTCGCTTCGGACTCTCCATCGTTCTCGAGTGGGTTGAGCGAAACAAATTCGAGTCGATGGTCAATTTGATCGCGAAGTTCCGGGTCCATTGAATTATTCAGCGCTAAAAGTAGTTTTAGCTGTGAATAGGTTTGCAGACGCGATGGCTGGTTGATATCCATACCGCGTCGACCAGTTACAAAATCAAAAACCGAGCGACCGAGGAAATAAGGCAAGTTACCAAATTTCGAAACCGAGAGAATATTACGAGCTACATCATTAAGTACTCGCCTCGACATCTCTCTTTTCTTTGGATTTAAACTGTCGCGAAAGTCGACGAGCAACATCGGAATCTTGGGGTTATCCAGTCCATACAGGGCCAGTGGAATCATCTCGACTGGTACAGCGCCTTGAGCATCCTTATCAACGAGATGGTTTTCAGAATCAAAGTACCTGGTTTCCACGTAGCCATTCCACGAGGCCAGTCTTTGATCTGTCCAGGGATTGGCAATGTTGAGAAAACGATTGCTGTAGCGTTGGTTCGCGTGCGTGCGCAGATCGGGCTTAGCAACCCAGAGCATTGCGTGTGTCGCGCTGCCATCAGGCATTGTCAGTGGCTCAAAGTACAACGACTCTGCTTCGGCACGTTGCCGCAAAAGCTCCCAGTTATGGCCGCGAGCATCTCGTAACTGAGCTACCTGCCTTGCGTAATAGCCTTGTAGGTTTGAATCATCAACCAGTCCGCCGAACATCTTGTTGGTGAGTAATAGCCTGCTCTGCATTTCGGCCATCTCCGACGCAGTAAAAGCAGATTCGCCCTTAACGGCCTGATAAAGCGACAGTACTGAAAGTGCTCTGACGATGTGCGACTTGCGGTACTCGCTTATGTTGCGACGGTAGGAACTGGTGGAAGCTTTGATCGCAGTCCCATATGGATCAAACAGAATGTTCTGTAGTGCGGCCCAAAAAATTCCGTCCCATACCTGGTTCTCTGGAGCAGCCAGGTCCAAAGCTGGCGGTGGTGGTTTCGACGAGACATCGCTCTTGTTGCCGACGCGCGAATAGAAAAACGGAACCGCCGCAGCAAATCGTTGCTTTAACGTCGGTCGTGTATAAGTGAGAGGCCAGACATATCGCAGTCGATCATTCTCTGGATTGGTATCTCCCAGATCGTCGCGGAGAATAGAAACCAGAGGAATCCACTTGTCGTTCTTTTCCGACTCCAACCCATCGAGCTTGGCGTACACCGTGAATAGTTCAGAGCCTCCCTGAACTTCCATTCGCTCAAGCCGAACTATCTGCGAGAGATTACTAGTGGATTGGTCGGGAGATGGGGTTTGGGCCGTAGCAGTTCGCTGAAAAAGCTGCGAATGAAGGACCAGAACAAGTACTACTGCCAGAAAAGCCTTGTAGCTCTGTTTGTGCTGAAGGGTCATTCTGTTCAAGCAATCACTGCGTAAAAAAGATCCAGAAGGCGAATTTAGATTGCGCTCAAACTGCTTGCAAGATACGAAACTGCCGAACCTTAGGTTCTTCCAGCAATACTCGTGCCCACGACGGCGACAAATAAATATACAATAGTCTGGGCCATACAGCCTGAGTTTGTCGGCATCAGTAGGATAGATCGTCTACTGTAATAGTCATACTGTCAGTTTTACGAGTCATCTGTAAGTTACACAATCCCATATAATTGAGACGCGGCTATTCGTCGATTCGTTATCGCGAACCGCCAAAAAACTACTTAATGGTTGTCCGCAAATTATCTCGGTGGAGGTGGATGAGTTGAAGGCTGGCCGGCTGTTTCAACCTCTTTGCCTTCTTTAGGCGGTGGTGGCTCCCACCCTGCGCGTTCTAGAAGTGTCAATCCAAATCGAATGGGTACAGCGAAGTTAGAAGCTTGGTTCTCCGTAAAAACCGCAAAGTTTACTCCGATCACTCTACCAGAAGGTCCAAATAGAGGGGCACCTGACCCACCTTCAGCGGTTCGAGCATCGTATACGATACGTCGGACATCCAGATCCGTGATGCTGCCTTGAGTCGTCAGCGGCTGTATCCGTTTCGTCTCAGCAAGGTATCCGAGAATCGCAAGAGGTGATCCATAACGTTGTTGAATGCTGCGTGACTCCGACTCATCAAGCAAAGCGAGTAGTCTGTCTGGACCAGAAGGGTAACCCATCATCACGACAGTTTTGCCTACTGCAACTGCATCCGGATCTGACTCTAATGGCAGCAAGGGAATCGTCTCTGGAATCTCAGGCAAATCAAGTGAACAAACCGCTAAATCGTCCCGTTGCGCAGCAGCAATAAATTTGAGTGGGATCGCCTGCGTATAGTCTGGAAAATAGGCTATCAGTTTTTTAAGTCGAGGCTGAGCTCGAATACTACCAGCGATGCTCTGTGCACGTTCGTCAGCAAGCCAGGGTTGCACAATGTGTCTATTCGTCACCACGAAACCGTTGCCGACATGGAAGCCAGTTCCAACAAATTCGTACTCTGCAATCGCGCCTTTACCTTCAGGTGTTAAGGTCTCTGGTTCGTTACCTTGTCCTTGCACTCCACCCTCAGGATACCGCAATGGCCGTCCAGTCCCTTGCTCAACAAAATAGAACGAGCCGGCGATCAGACATACACCGCGTCCGTATTCACTTCTGAGTTTTACGGCAATTGAAAGACTGAACTGAATCTCTTTGTTGGACCGGCCAAGATCAGACAGCTGATCATTCGTCTTGGCTACCTGGTCCTTCATCTGGGTGAGCTGAGCGCGCTGATCATCGATCAAGCGGCGGCTATTGCGAAGTTCCTTGTACATCGCAAACCCGATGTAGAGAATGCCGCCGACCAGAGCGAGTGCAATGGCAAGTGTTATTAGTTTGGTGCTTGGATTGATTTCCCTGACAAGCTCGCGGGTAAACTCTCGTAGAAAAACCTTGGCATCGTCGCGACGGGCCGTCGCAGCTGATTCGATGGCCGCTGCTTCTATGAATGGAGCAACATGTGTTTCTTTACCGCTTGAAGGTACGACGGCAGGTAGTTCACGAATAGGGAAGAACTGAAGTGCCAACGTTGAATCGCCAATTTTGAGTTCATCGCCATCTTTGATCTCATCGCCGACATTTAATTCATCGCCGTCAATCCTGAGATCGAGCGCTGAATCAAAATCCGAAATGACATAGTTGCCATTTTGACGAGCCAGTTCGAGGATAACATCTTTGACTGAGTTTCCGGGTAAAGCTGATGAACGGAGTCGGAGGTTCGCGCTTCCCGAACTCCCAATACGGATTTGATCATCCGTGAGGATTTCCGTGTGCCGGTCTTCACCCGAGGAGATATGGATAACCAGGCCGGTTGCCATAGAAAATCGTGTCTCAAATTACTAAAATCTAGCGTGAAGCAGACCGGTTCAAAGTTTTCAGTTTACGGTCGCGTCGATTCGCCCTATACGATGTCATTCTACAATGAAGTGAGAGGAAACAGTTAACTGGATTTGGTTAGGCGTGACGCGTGACTCCACCCGCTTGGCGTGGGACAAAGTTTTGACACTGAAGTATTTGCGAATTCTTAGCCGAGTTGGCTTTTGGCCCTGCGCAATTCGTGACGAGTGAACGTCCAAGTTTGTTGAACGTGAATAGGGAATCAATAAACTGGGGCCCTCGTGCTAGCATGTCCCACAAGGTTTATGAGTGACTCTCGATTCATTGATGACTGTGAACAACTGGTGGAACTAGCTCCTGTTGCGTCAGCGCCAATCAAACACCACGTCTTTGTTTGCACAGGAAAGTCATGCTCGGCGGTTGACAGCGCAGCCGTGAAGGCAGCTTTTGAACATGAGCTTAAACTTCGTGGCTTACAATTCGGCAGCGAAAAAAAGGGCCGGAATCCGAAGGGCTCGGTGGTGTTAACGGAGTGTGGCTCGGTTGGTTTTTGCGCGATAGGCGCCGCAGTTATGGTCTATCCGGACGGTGTTTGGTACGCGCAGGTTCGTGCTTCTGATGTCGCCGAGATTGTCGAGGAGCATCTGGTTAACGGCAGAACCGTAGCCCGACTGGCGTTGCTTTCAATTCCGGTTCCTGAGACTCGCTAACCTGCCACTGCTACCTGCTGTGGCTTCCATCGTAAAACTGGTTTACGAGCCGCAGCCGCTTCGTCCAATCGTCCGATACGCGTGTTGTGAGGCGCGTTTCTTACCAACTCTGGATCCTCGACAGCCTCACTCGCAATCGATCTCATCGCCTCGATAAATTGATCAAGCTCCTGCCTACCTACGGACTCAGTCGGCTCGATCAACATCGCACCAGCAACAATCAACGGAAAGTAAATCGTCATCGGGTGGAAGCCGTAATCGATTAAGCGCTTTGCAATATCCAGCGTGTGCACGCCCTTCCGAGTTTGACGCTTGTCAGTGAAAACAACTTCATGCATTGGCGGACTATCGAAAGGTTTGTCAAAGTCTGCTGTCAACCCGGCAGCGATATAACGTGCGTTCAGCACAGCGGCTTCGGTTGCTTCACGAAGACCGTCGTTACCGTGAGTCAGTGTGTACGACAGAGCACGAAGCATCATGCCGTAATTTCCAAAGAAAGCTTTGACACGTCCGATTGATTGCGGCTGATCAAAATCGAGTCGAAACTCCGACTCAGTTTTCACGACGCGGGGAACTGGAAGGAACGCTTCAAGCTCCTTCGTACAACAGCAAGGTCCGCAACCTGGACCACCACCGCCGTGAGGAGTCGAAAATGTCTTATGAAGATTTAGGTGGATGACGTCCACACCCATGTCTCCGGGTCGTGCGACACCAACCAGTGCGTTCATATTTGCGCCATCCATGTAAACAAGCCCACCAGCTGCGTGAACGATCTCACAGATCTCACTGATGTTGCGCTCGAACAACCCTAAGGTATTTGGGTTCGTAAGCATCAATCCAGCCACATCTCCATGCGAACAGAGCTCTCTCAGATGTTCGAGATCAGTTAGGCCTTCACTTGTTGAGCGGATTGTCTTTACTGAAAAACCAGACAGATGCGCCGATGCCGGATTGGTTCCGTGAGCAGAATCAGGTATCAGCATTGTCCTTCGCGATGCGGCAGCTGCTCCATCACGCGCATCAAGGAACGCACGAATAATCATGATTCCAGTCATCTCTCCGTGCGCACCCGCAGCCGGCTGAAGAGAAATTCCTGGTAGACCTGTGATCTCGGCGAGATGTTGCTGCAGTTCGAAGATTACCTGCAGTGCTCCCTGGGCGTCGTGCTCTTCGGTCAGCGGATGAAGATTAGCGAAACCGGGTATACGTGCGACGCGTTCGTTGAGACGTGAATTGTATTTCATGGTGCATGAACCAAGTGGGTACATGCCCAGATCAATCGAATAGTTCCAGGTCGACATTCGCACGAAGTGTCGAATGACGTCGACTTCGCTCACTTCCGGCATTCCTTCAAGGTCGTCATCGCGGCAAAAGTCTCTAGGGACCAGCGCGTCAAGTGATTCCGCTTCCACGTCAAGGGCTGGCAGACGGTAACCGATACGTCCTGGCTGTGAACGTTCAAAGATCAACTGCTCGTTCGGACTGATGTGACTGGTTACTTTGGTAATCGATGAAGTCATAGAAAAGTTCAACAAGCGTCAGCTGCGTTTGGTCTCAGCGAGACTGCTAACGAGTAAGTCAATTTGTTCTTTCGTATTGGTTTCCGTTACGCAGACAAGAAATTCGTTCGGCCGGTTTGACATGAACCGCGACAAGGCAAGACCCGCATCAATTCCTTTATCACGTGAAAGTCGGGCCAGTAGCCCAACAGCATCTTCAGGTGCGCGTACAACGAACTCGTTGAAACGAGGTGCGGAGAAGGGAATTGAGTACCCAGGAATTGCTGCGATGTTTTTGGCAGCGTAGGCGGCCTTCTGTAAACACTGGTACGCGACTTCCTGTACTCCTTTACGACCCAATGTCTCCAGATAGACCGTCGCAGCGAGCGCGATCAGTCCCTCGTTTGTACAAATATTCGAAGTCGCCTTTTCACGACGAATATGCTGTTCACGAGTGGCTAGCGTCAAAACAAAACCGCGTCGTCCCTTCTTATCAAATGCTTCGCCGACCAGCCGGCCTGGAATCTGACGCGCGTATTTTTCTCGAGTTGCGAATAGGCCCACATATGGACCACCAAAGGAAAGCGGAACACCAAACGACTGTCCTTCCGCAACAACAATATCAGCGCCACAGGCTCCGGGAGATTTTAGAAAACCCAAAGACATGGCTTCAGTAATAGCAACAACCAGCAGCGCGCCTTTTGCATGAGCAGCGTCGGCGAGTGCGGTCAGGTCTTCGATACATCCGAAGAAATTTGGTGACTGGACCACTAGTGCCGCTGTCTGGTCATCGATGGCTTCAGCGAGAGCCCTGGCCGACTGACCGGTAGTTTGATCAAAGTGCGCCAGTTCCAGTTCAATTCCAGCATGCTGCACGTACGTCTTAACGACCTCGAGATACTGAGGGTGAACCGCTTCTGAAGCAATCACCTTTGATCTGCGAGTTACACGTTCTGCCATCAGTACTGCTTCAGCCAGCGCGGTCGAGCCGTCGTACATCGACGCGTTGGCTACTTCCATCCCAGTTAACTGACACACGAGTGTCTGGAATTCAAAAATTACCTGAAGTGTTCCCTGGGAAATCTCGGGTTGGTACGGCGTATAGGCAGTAAAAAATTCCGAACGCGAAAGGATGTGATCGACCACGGTAGGAATGTAGTGTGAGTACGCGCCACCACCCAGAAAACTTGCATGACGGGCACCGGCATTGCGAGCCCCCATCTCCTCAAAAAGGCGCAGCAACTCTATCTCAGACAAAGCCGGTGGAGTGTCGAGTGGTCTTCGTAGCCTTAAACCGTCAGGGATTGAGTTGAATAATTCGTCAGCCGACTTGAGCCCTACAGAGTCGAGCATTTCTGCACGCTCTTCAGGCGAGTTAGGAATGTAGCGCAAGATTATTCACTCTCAGCTTTCGTAAAGTCTTCATATTCGGCTGCAGTCAACATACTGTCGACCTCGCCGGAGTTCGACATTCGAACGCGTATCATCCAGCCCTCTCCGTAAGGATCTGAGTTTACCTTCTCAGGTTCATCACCGAGTGACTCGTTGATCTTTACAACTTCACCAGCGACGGGAGTGAAAACTTCAGAGACAGCCTTCACCGATTCGACAGAGCCGAACGATTCGTTCGCTGCAAACTCCTCACCCGCTTTGGGTAACTCGACGTACACTACATCCCCGAGAGAGTTTTGAGCGAAATCAGTAATTCCGATTATTGCCTGATCACCTTCTACTCTTACCCATTCGTGATCTTTGCTGTAGTGCAGGTCTTCTGGAACGTTTGCCATGGTTCCTCCAACTGATACTGGGATTCTCGATCGCACTTAGGCGATTCTATTAAAACAACAACTAACGGGCGCGTTTGTAGAAAGGTGTCTTCACAATCTGCGCGCCAACAAGCCGACCGCGAACATCGATCTTTATCTCTTGTCCGACGGTTGAAAATTCGATGGGAACATAAGCGAAACCGATGTTCTTCTTTAGGTAAGGAGCCGGGCTTCCAGAGGTTACTCTACCGATTGTTTCACCATCAAGGATGACATCCTGATTGTCTCGAGCAATACCTCGTTCTGTAACCTCGAAACCGACAAGCTTCTTTTTTATCCCGGCCTCTTTTTGCTTTGCGAGCGCTTCACGTCCGATGAAGTTGCCCTTGTCCAATTTTGTAATCCACCCAAGATTTGCCTCAAGGAGAGTGGTGGTCTCGTCTATCTCGTGCTCGTACAATGCCATTGAAGCTTCAAGTCTGAGCGTGTTTCTAGCCGCAAGTCCGCACGGAAGCACTCCTGTTTCCGAACCAAACTTGCCAGCGTCGAGCATCTTCTTCCAGAGTTGCACTGCTTTATCTGGAGCAGCGTAGACTTCAAAACCATCTTCCCCGGTATAACCTGTTCTCGAGACGATCGACTCGACACCATCAACAACGCCGTGTGTAAAGTGGTAGTACTTAATATCTGCCAGTTTCAAGTCGGTCAGTTGTTGCAGTATTGGTAATGCATCGGGACCTTGAAGTGCGAGTTGACAGTAATCGGCGCTCACGTTCTGAAGTTGAACAGACTCGTTAGACTTCTTGGAGCTGATCCATTCCCAGTCTTTGTCGGTAGTCCCCGCATTAACAACTAGCAGCAAATGATCAGCTGCAAGTCGATAGACCAGGAGGTCATCAATGACAGTACCAATAGGCGTAGTCAAAGCCGAGTACTGAGCCTGGCCGTCGACAAGTTTGGTAACGTCATTAGAGGTGATGCGGTTTACAAATGGGATGGCGTCACTGCCTCGCACATCTATCTCACCCATGTGGGAGACATCGAACAAGCCGGACCGGGTGCGAGTGCGTAGATGCTCTTCAATGGTCCCTGCTGGATATTGGACCGGCATATCCCAACCGCCAAAGTCCACCATGCGGCCACCCATCTCTCGATGGACGTTGTTGAGAGGGGTTCGTTTTAGTTGCGGTGCGGTTGCAGTCAAAATAGTTATGACGTGGACTTTCAGTGAGCCTCACGTTACGGCTACCAAGATTAAATGGCGAAGCCGCAAACTAGCATGCGACGTGCGGTGCGTCAAGCGAGGAGATCAAACGGCGAGACCATGAGCGCGAGCCCGGGAAATCAGGCTTTGCTGGCAGGGAGCAACGTGAATAGAGGTCAGAGGAAACTGGGTCGCGAGTACGATGAGAAGAGTGGCCCGGTTGTTAGAAGTTTCGGTCGTCTACGTCTACCTTCTGCACCGCAAATACGACCCTCATCGTATCGGGTCTATTATCGAGCGACGCCGGCACAAACGCAGCATCCTGTCGGAGCGCAGATTCAAACTCGTCCAGCATTCTTTTGTTCTTTGGAGCTTGAACTACATCTGCCAGTGAAGCCGCTCCGTTGCTAAAGACATCGGTAACCACAATCATGTCGTCAGCGTCGTCGTAGAGACTACTGTGCGGCGGATGTGCGTAGGCGCGCGTCAAAGCGGCAAGTGCTCCACCCGGATTCAGACTTGGGGATTGTTCCGCGTAAGGTGCACGACTCGCGGCAAAGTCTTCCTGAGTCACTGGTTTGTTGAGGTCATAGACGATCACAGTGGAGCGTAACTCCATTGTTCCGAGATTATGTGCCGATGCTTCGCGTAGCGCTACAAAATGAGGACGGAGCGCTGCAAACATGAGAGTAAACATCAAAACTGACGCAAAGGACCCAATCGTATAAGGCATCAGACGAGGCTCCAGAAAACGCGCGACGCGATGACCAAACGACGGGTTAGGCGCCTGTCTCTTTGCTGCCGATTCAATTGCGAGACCGTCTGAAATAGAAGCAGCCAGATCCCAGGGCACAACAGGACGCGACATTGAGGCCAGGCTGCGCGTTAATGATCGCAACCCCGCAACTTCTGCGCGACAAACCGGACAGCGATCGAGGTGTTCATCAATCGCTATTCGAGTCGGTAAAGAAACGCAATCATCGATATAGAGGGAAAGCGATTGTCTAGTTTCTTCGCATTGCATATGAAAGACTTTCAAATGTCGATCAACCATCCAATATCTATTTGGATGTGATCGCAATCGTTTGGATGGTTGACCAACCCCGGCTGCTCCCTTTAAGAAGCAACTTCGACAGTTTGGGCAACCCCTTCCGGCTCGAGCGAAGCTTCAACGGGTGTTGCTGGCCACGTTTTCAATACGCTCTAATACGCCATTTTCGGAAGCCTTCAGCCCGCCGTTTCTCACTTCGACCCATTTGGCACCGAGTTTCGTGAGCCGGGGCTGGTCAGCCATCCAAACTTTTCCATTTTGCGACCGTTACGAGCCGGTCAAACAAACTGGAGTTACAAAGATCCTTCCAACTTTCGCTTTAGTTCCTGACGACCACGCGCTAATCGGGATTTCACAGTTCCAATGCTTATATCAAGCGCCACAGCGATCTCTTCGTATGCGAGTCCTTCAATATCTCTTAGGACCACTGCCTCCCTGTACACACTGCGTAGTGAACTCAAAGCTTTTCTCAACGCCCGCTCTCGCTCGTGGGCTAGTGCATCTCGTTCCGGATTTCGCGACTCGTCTGCCCTTAGTGTTGCTGCGAGGGGTCGGCTGCCGTTGTCATCGGTGGAGTCGAGAGAGACGGTCACGTCCCGTCGACGTCTACGCCACCAGCGCCAGCGATTTCTAGCCTGGTTTATTGCGATTCGATAAATCCAGGTTCGCAGGTCCGACTCGCCTCTAAAATAAGCAATACTCTGGAACGCTCGGAGAAAAGTCTCCTGAGTCAATTCTCGAGCCTCTTCCGGGTTCTCGGTAAGACGGTAAAGTAAGCCGTAGATCTCGCCGGAACGCTCATTTACGAGGATCTCGAATGCTCTTGCGTCCCCTCGCTTTAGTCTTTCAATGAACTGCCCCTCGATCTTCGGCCGCGAATCGGTTGAGGTTGCCGGAGCAACCTGCTCTAATTCAAATTGCCCGCGGAGGACTATCGGCTCTCCGTAGCTCACTGTGCACCCCCTGGGGCGGGAAATTGAGCTGCTAACAACCTATGCCCAATCCCGGACAGGCCTACTCTTAGACACCAGTAGTTTCCGTCTTGTTCCAGAAAAAATTTCATCGTGTCTTGGATGCATGCACTCAAGCGGTGGCAGCCACTACAATCGGCTTAGTCGCCTCATCCTTAAACAAGCCCAGAACAGCAACTTGACAAGGTTTCATAGGCGCCATTAGAGTGACATTTTCGTTTATCATACACCTAAAAGAACGCTGTTCACTATGTGAACTTGCGAGAGGAAAGATAAGTGGCAAAGTACAACAAGAAGCGCGTTCGGGAACTTCAACACGACCGATTTCGCGACACTACCATGAGTCTGTTGGATAGACTCGGAAATCGGTTGGAGGGGCAGGGACGCAACATTCTCTATGGCCTGGGAGCCCTGCTTCTCCTGGGAATCCTGGCGATAGCGTTTATCCGTTGGAATGCTCGCAAGACTGATGAGGCTCAGCAGGCTCTTGGTCGAGCGATTGATATGGCAACTGCCACAGTTTCCTCAACCTCATTAACAACTCCTGCCGAACCAACGTTCAGTAATGAACGTGATCGGGCACAAAGGGCAATTGAAGAATTCGACAAAGTCGCTGCGAAGTATGGCGATCCTTACAAGTCCGAAGCTAAATACTTTAGTGCGACTAACCGACTAACTATCGACCGGCCAAAGGGAATCGCAGAGCTGTCGGAATTGGGAAATAGTAGTGTCCCCGAAGTCGCAGCGCTGTCGAAGTTTGCCTTGGGACAGGCCTATGAAAGTGACGGGAAACTTGATGAGGCCGCGAAGATCTATTCCGCTTTGGCTAAGCAGAACAGCCCAGCAGTAACCCCGGAAACCGCCAACCTACGTTTAGCCAAGGTCTATCAGAAACAGGGTAAGAAGAAAGAAGCATCAGACGTCCTGTTCAATTTGGTGGACGCCTCGCGAAAGGCGAAAGGAAACGATCAACTGCCCCTGCCACCGTCGTCTGCTGCGCGTGAAGCTGCGAGTGAGTTGCAGAAACTTGATCCAGACCGCTACGCACAGCTTCCTCCGGAAGCTCCCACTCTCGGCTAGTGAATTTCAAATTCGAGATTAGTCTCAAGCACTAGTTCTTAATGGACAATCTTACCCATACGCTCGTCGGTCTTGCAGCAGCAAAGGCGGGTTTGGAGAGGTTGTCACCAGGCGCAACACCGTTATGTCTCCTGGCAGCAAATGCGCCAGACATCGATATCGTCATCCTGCTTTTTGGCGACCGCTGGACTTTTCTTGAACATCATCGAGGTATCACTCACGCGATTGTTGGCACCGTCTGTTTGACACTGCTGCTTCCCTTGCTGTTCTACACAGTTGACCTCCTCATATCCCGCTACAGGCAACAACCGGTTTCGGTCAGGTTTAAGGGCCTGCTTATTGCCTCGGCAATAGCCAGTATTACTCATCCTTTATTGGATTGGACGAATAACTACGGCATACGATTCCTGCTGCCATGGAATCCACATTGGTATTACGGCGATTTTGTTTTCATCGTGGACCCTTATCTATGGCTGATACTGGGAAGCGTTTGCTTCCTGCTTTCGAGTCGCACCCGATTTCTGAAACTAGTTTGGATTGCACTCGCAGCGGTGCTGACGTTTATGGTCGTAGTCGGACCTCGAGCCGCAGACCTTTCGCACCCTATCTTGATAAAAGGTCTATGGATCGCGGTTTTGCTCACTGCAATCGTGCTGTTCACAATAAAAGCTGGTGAACGCTGGGGAGCACGAATTGCACAAGTCGGAATCGCACTAGCGCTTGTTTACTGGTCGTGTCTGTTCATTGCGCATCGGAGTGCAGCCGAGCAAGCGAGCCAGCAAGCGGCCCAAATCGCTGCCAGGAATGGAGAATCGGTTTCAAGACTGGCGACCATGCCAACCCTGGCGAATCCATTCGACTGGGATTGTGTTTTTGAAACCGAGCGAGCGACTTATCGATTTCCGCTATTGCTTGGTCAGAACCAGACTTCGGGCAATATTATTCGATATGAGAAGCCGGACGCCGAAGTTAAGGACATTACTCAGAGTGTGGCATCGGATCGCCGAACTCGCATTTTTTTAGGATTTGCTCGGTTTCCGGTCGTTCGTCTTTCAGATCCAGACTGTGCAACACAAACTCTCGTTCAGTTCGCTGACTTACGTTACACTGAACCTGGCAAGTCGAGAGGAACCTTTGCGCTGGAGTTGCCGGTAGACTGTAATAGCCAGCAACTGATTGGAAGCAGATGAACGAAACCAAGCACTTTGAGAGTCTGTCAGTTCTGGCAAAGGTCACTGACGAGCAGGCGGACAAGCGAAAGGGGCCCTCGATTGCGAGCGTCCGGGTTTCTGCTGGACCTTATCTGGCCGTTGCCAGTGTGATCACTTTCTCGTCTGCACTATTACTGCGTTCTCATAACGATGCTGAAGCTCTTGTTCTCATAGCTATCGCCTGGATATTTGTTCCATTACTTGCCCTAACAGATCGCATTGTTTTTGACGGCGTCAGAATTCGTCGGCATGGACCAATTCCATTGCTGCTCCAGTTATTCACTCGATATAAGAATCAACTCTTGATTGAGGATATTGAGATTGTCGAAACACACGCAGTTAGGACACTGCGAAGAGGTGGAAGTGTTCGCTATCGCTATAGCACTCAAGTAAGCGGAAAAGGTAAAGAGTTTGGGATTGCTTCTGGGGGAAAGAGTTATCGCAAGTTAGTTCGCGAAATGTTTCCGCTGATTCATCAGGACAAGTTGGATAATCGCAGTCGCGATCTTCGGGATTATCTGAGTGAACCAAAGGCGTTGAGTAAGAAAGCCCAGCTCTCACAACTTGCTTCAACCGATGTGCTTGATTTTGCAACAACTGATTTTCGTCTGGGTGGCAAATCGAAAGAAACTACCGCGACCGCACAAGATCTGGAGCGAGCCCATTTGCTTCGACGATTGGGAAATGAGTTGCGTGTGATTGGACGACTCCGCGAGGCCGGCGAAGCTTATCGCAGGGCATTGATCGTAACTCCTCGTAATGCCTGGCTTATATACGACTTCGCGCGACTCCTGAGATCTCAAGCCAGCGCGAGGGGCGACGCGAAGTTGCTGTCGCGGGCTAAAGCTGCGTTGCGACTAGCGAGCCTCAGGGCAGAGAACGATATCGTTTTGCTGCCACTAATTGGCGAGAGTTTTATCGAGTGTGGCGATACCCGGCTTGCTCGAAAGGCTTTTCAGAAAAGCATCGAGATTGATCATGGAAACTACAAAGCCAGTCTGGGTCTCGCGGACCTGGCACTGCGCGAAGGTAAGCTCGCTCACGTAATTCACCACTATCAAGCAGCGGCTCGAGTTAATTCAGAAGCTGCACTTGTGAGATATGCGCGTCGTGAGAGTGACTACTACATGCTTCTAAACGACGATGACGATTATCTCTCCACCGAACTCCGCCGCATAAGTTGGTTGCAGAATGTCACCCGTGTTCGTCGTCTGGCTTCACGTGTGACTAACGCAAGTATTTTAGTGGCGCTTGCAGGCGGATTGTTGGATCCGTTTGCGGGAAGCATTGGTTGGTCGATTGCGTCGTCAGCACTTGTGATTTGGTTACTTACAGTGGCTGCAACTCGCGTGTTGTTCGCCAGGACCAAACCGCAACCCGCCACTTAGGCGATGGGCAAAGCCGTTCTCGATAACAAAAAGGCAGGCAATTAAGCCTGCCTTTTTCTTCGCAGAATGTTTCCACGACGACCTACTCGGTTGTTTTCTTCTTTCGAGGAGTAGCTCGTTTTGGTGTTGAGACTTTCTTGGAAACTTCAGCCTGAGCCTTAACCGGTTGCGGAACGATGGTTCTTGTTTGCTGATCAGAAGCAGACGCAACCGCAAAGGCACGCGTCGGTTCAGGATTCAACAGAGCATCCCATCGATATCGATTTGCGTTATGAGGTTCGCCGAGTCGCTTAAACGCCAACTCAACAACCGCATCAACAATCCAGTTATGGTAGAACTCTCCAACCGACGCTAACTCCGCATCGGGCGCTGGATTCATGAAGTCGATTGCATAAGGCACTTCATCCTTGATCGCAAACTCAACCGTGTTGATGTCATACCCGAGTGCCGTGCAGAGAGTTTTGACGTCATTCCGCACTCGTTCTGCGAGTTTTGGCGAAAGATAATTCGGATTGTGTACGTACTGTTCGCCCGAGAGGTATGGCTTACGTGGGTCGTAGGCCATAATCATCACTTCTTCCTGACCAACGCAGTAGCATCGGACAAATTGGTCGAACTCAATCGACTCCTGCAAAGTCATGCAGAGTGTTCCGGTCTTGTCGTACTCAGCCCACAGTTCTTCGAGTGAGTTGACCTTCGAAACATTTTTCCAACCGCCGCCATCGAACGGCTTTAGGAAAGCCGGCAACCCTACGTAGTCAACGATGCTATCCCAGTCGAGCGGAAACGTCAGGTTACGCAAGCTCTCGCTAACGATGCCTTCGATGTAATCTTTTTGTGGTAGTAGAACAGTTTTGGGAATGGCAACGCCGAGTTTCTTGCCAAGCGAATAGTTAAAAAACTTGTCGTCTGCCGACCACCAAAACGGGTTATTAATGATGATCGTACCTTCGAGTGCCATGCGTTTCAGCGTCGCTCGATAGAATGGAACTTCGTGTGAAATACGATCGATGACGAGGTCGTATTGAGGAGGATTGTCGTAGCGAATTCCATCGAGCTTGATGTACTCAGCTGTGACATCGCTTCCGCCTCGTTCGTTAATCTTGTTGATGATAGCGTCAGGAAAAGTCTTCTCCCGACCAACCAAAACTCCAACGCGCTTCATACTTACTGCCTTATCCTTTCCTGCGATTCAGACGAAAGATACGGGTCTGAAACCTCAGACTCACTCCATTGTCAGTCCATTGGACCCGTGGAAAACCAAGCAAAATACAAGCGACGTTGACCGTTGTCAAACCGGGGGTGGTTCTACTCAAACAGGCAGGTACCGAACTGGATATCGCAGGCATCCGACAGTATGGCGAACGGCATCCATGCTTTGTCACGGTAAGGCGCTGTCCTGGCTTTAGTTGCACTGGATTTCGATTCTGGCCGGCAATCAGGGAGGCAGGCGGCGTCCAAGCCCGGATTTAGAATCTAAGTGGTTGTTTGTGACGCGCTAAATCGGGATTTTGCTGAGCGTATGTTACAATCCGCCTTCTTCATAGCTGCCTTTTCCCCGGCTCGCGACGTTCCGCGATGAAGCGACGACCGAAATTCAAGGAGAATTCTTAGACTTGTCTCGTAAATATCCAGCCTGCCTGATCACGTGTGCTGTTTTGTTGTCGGTCCTCCTCACAGGCGTCATAAGTGCTAAGCCGGCTGGTGACGATCAGAAATTCACGGTTGATCAAGTCGTCGAGTCGGTGATTCTTGTTTACGGTAGCCGCCAGGCTATGGACCACATCCGCCGGAACGGCATCGAGCGTGGCAAAATAACGAGATTTACAACCGAAGGTAACGCCGAAGAAGCGAACTATGAGAGGCGCTTCATAAGAGGTGGAGACCTGGAAAAGGACAAGATTCGATTAGATCAGAAGCTCCCTACAATGGAGTATTCACTGATTTTTGACGACGGAAAACTTTTTGGACTTATCAACGGGGCGACATTCACGCCGCGACAGGATGCTGCCGCCAACTTTTTGAGTCAACATCGTCACAGTATTGATTCTTTACTCAGATATAAAGAATGTGGCTACACCATCACTCTGGTCGGAAGAGAACAGCAAAAGGGACTCGACCTATACGTCGTCGACCTGGCTGATAAAGAAAACCGTAAAACGCGTTATTTCATAAGCGCCCGCACGCTTCGAGTGCTTTGGCTGGAATACGAAGAGACGGTTCCAGGTGGAGCACCCGTCAAATACACTAAGAAGTTTCTGGACTATCGACCCGTACAACAAACACTCGTGCCGTACCGCACTGTGATTCAGGAGGATGGACGTCAAACCCAGGAAATTCGAGTTCTCACCATCACGTACGGTACCAAAGTCGACGACTCCATCTTTAAGAGTCCAGAAGCCTAAGTCTCCCAACAAATCCCGATAGTTTCGGAACCCGAGCCCCTTAGCCGCGTGTATTAATGCGATTCGGCTGCCGGGGTGAGTATAATCGGGTCCGGCGGAAACCGTTTCATTGTTGAGCCCGCGAGACTTACGGTTTTCAAGCTTTAACTTTTTGCTTGGCGCGAAAAAGAGCCTACCTGCCCGATGAATACCCTAACTACCATCGACGAGCTGGGGTTTGCACCCGCTCTTGAGCAGCATCCAGTGGAAGACACAACGTCAGACCACGCGTTGCTCGAGGCGACACGGACCGGCGATCAGGACGCGTTTGCAGAATTGGTAGGCAGGTATAGGAATCAAATTACGAGTTATATCTACAGGATGACAAACGATTACGATGGTGCAGTCGACCTGGCGCAAGAAACTTTCGTGCGAGTCTATCGCGCTGCCGACAGGTATCAACGTAATTACGCGTTCTCAACTTATATCTATCGGATCGCTACAAACCTGGCGATCAGTGAGTTAAGGAAACGCAAACGGAGAAGGCTAGTTTCCTTAACCGGATTTTTTCAACCAACCGAGGGCGGCGAAGCTCGCGAGTTAAACCCACCCGATGAGCGGCCGTTACAAGACTGCGAGTTGGTCGATACCGAGCGTCGAACAGCGGTTCAGAGAGCAATCGGTACTCTTCCGGAAAAGTATCGGGCGCCGCTTATTCTGCGTGACGTTGACGGAAGAAGTTACGAGGAGATCGCCCGAATACTTGAGACAAGCGAAGGAACGGTTAAGTCTCGAATAAGTCGAGCGAGAGGTTTTCTACGCGAGAAAATGAGAGCGTATCTTTAAGTGAGACAGCTATGAGCAACAGGAACTGCGACATAACAAGAAAAGAAGTGGATGAAGTGAGACTTGGCGATGAGCTGAGTGGTGCGGCGTCAAAACATTTGCGGGAGTGCATTGAGTGTCACGATTTCCGGTCAAAGCAGACGAAACTGCGCGAGATTGTTGGAAGTTTGGGAACGGTCACGGCACCACCTGATTTTGACTTTAAGTTGCGAGCGAGACTTGCTGGCGATACCGCTGGATCCACTTATCACATGCGCGGTGGATACTGGCCAACAGCAAGTAGAATTCTCGCTACGGTTGCCGCCATCATCGTTGTTGTTGCAACAGTCGTTGGCGTACGTCAGCTCTTCACTAGTAAGCCTGCAACAACAATCGCTGAGCGCAAGGTTTCCACCCCAGCTCCTAGTAAAGACGAAGGGGCGCCAGTAGAAAGAGTCCAGCCAGGTCAGCAGCAAGTTACTCCGGCGACTCAAAAGAATCTTGCCGTCAACTCGACTGAGAAGCCATCCGTCGTCCGTTCTGGACTGACGGACCGGAAACCGAAACGAATAGTTGCCGCAGACTTTAGCAATGAAGTCGCACCAGTAATCAAAGGCAATTCGCTTGAGAACGGTACCGCTATTCCAATTACTGCAGCGGCTCAGTCATTCACGGTGTCACTTGAGGACTCGCGAGGGAATGCTCGTAAGATCTCAGTGCCAACGGTCAGTTTTGGATCGCAAAGACTCTTAACTCCTGCGAACCAGTTTGTTTCGAAGGGAAGTAGTTGGTGAGGAGCTTTATGCGGATAGTAGTCTTTTTGGTGATCGTGACGAGTGCAAGCATTGGAGTGGTGTTTCCACAGACGCCGGCTCCGAGCGCAAAGAAGCCAACACCTTCAGCCAAATCGAATCCGGCTGCACCTGTTGCAGCGAGCGCACCTGCGCCACAGGTAGTTACCATTGTTCACCGGCTAAATGGATTCAAGATGTTCCGGTTATTGCTTCGTTCCGAAGGCCAGGTAGAAGCTATTGCGAACTTCGATGAAGCCTTTAACCTGATGGAAGATGTCCACACAAACGTGATTGCCGGGTTGGCACTGGATGATGGAGAAACGATAGCGGCATGGTTACCCGAAGCCGAAGTTGAGTTTGGACCATCGGCTCCATTACCACCGACGCCAGCGCCCAACGCTTCGATTTCGCCAAGTTTCTTTCCCGGTACAAATTCTGAGTCGTTGTTTGATCGCAAACTTTTTGACCAGCCCGATCTGACGGTTTTCGGACCAGATGGAAAACCCCTCACCGCCGAGTACGTGGGCCTCGATGGAGTTACCGGTTTGTCGATTCTTCGCCTGACCGATAAGAAGCAAAAGCTTTTTGACCTCACGATTGATACACCTGCAGGTATCGGTGAGTCAGTGAGACTGTTTGGACCAGTCCCGGTCCGGTCACGACAAGTTTCCCGTGGCAATGTTTACGTGAAAATGGGAGCGACCGATGGAAGAATACGTAAGGTGATGCGTGCGCCGACCGGAGGTGTGGCTCGACTTAAAGTGCTATCGGCAAGATTGTCGGTTGAAAATATTGGTGGCGTCGCTCTAAATGAAGCAGGTGAAACCATCGGGATCGTTGACGGAGTAGAAGGAAACGAAGCGAGCATTCTGCCGGCAGCTTTGATCCAGAGTGCCGCAAAACGCGTTCTGGACCGACAGGCGAGTGTCCCAAAGCCGTGGCTTGGAGTTAAAGGTGAACCAATAATCAATCTCGATGTAGAACAACTTCAGAACCACGGATGGCAGATTCAGCGTGCCACGACCATTACAAAGGGTCATCAGGGAATCATGCTTACCTCGATCGTCCCTGGCAGCCCTGCCGCACAAGCTTCATTACGAGCGGGCGACGTTATTTTGAAAGTTGACGATGAAGCAGTTGAGAATGCTGACGACTTCTCCTGGTATCTGGACCAGGCTGGACCAACGAAGTCCGTGCGCTTCACCGTCGCAAGACCGGATAAGCCCACCGACGAAAATTTCGTGGTCCAACTAAGTGGACAGTTGGATTCAAACTCGGTGTTTAGACCGCGTCTCATTCCGAGTGACAAGAGCTTCTATCTGCTGGAGCAGGGGATTGAAACCATTGCGCTGAAGCCTGTGGAGTCGCCGCGTAAGCCGGTTTTTGCAGGATTGCTAATTGTTTATGTGGTTCCTTCGAGTCCGGCATTTGATGCTGGGTTGCGAGCGGGTGACGTGATCCAATCAATAAACGGCAGACCAATTATGCTTCGGAATCGACCTCTCGGGGCTCCCACACCCGGATCGGTCTCAACTCTTGAGATCATACGCAAAAAAGAACGTCTCGTGATCAAACTCCCAAGCAAAGACAAGAAAGAACAGTAGAGGCCGCCTGAAAGCGCCGTAGTTCCAGCCCGATTGCGCTAACTTCGGGTTAACGGCTATTGCGATGAAGTCAGCGTTTTCTCATACGACTCCCATCTAGTGCTCGGCGTGTAGGCCGTGTGATACCCTACTACTTCACTTAAATTTAGAGGAAAGGGATATTTCTTTCCCGTTTATGTTCCCTGAGGCAGTTGCGCGTTACCACGACCTACTAGCTGACAAGGACTTAGCCGAAAGCTCTCGAAGAATGCTGGACGAGGGCCTCGAGCGTGCAAAGCTAATCTTTGGCGGACGTCGACTCTCTCCTTACTTGCGTCCACACTTTGTATCTGAAACAGACTTCCAAAGGATCTGCGAGGTTTGTCAGACGGTTTGGTCAGCGATCCAAAAGGTAAAAGACGCGGCGATTGAAGACAGTACTATCGTCGATGACCTTGGCCTGACTGATGTCGAGAAGGAACTCGTGGCGATCGATCCAGGTTATGACGCAGTTTCTCCGACATCTCGGCTTGATTCGTTTCTAACAAATTCGGCTTACAGTTTTGTCGAACTGAATGGCGAGAGCCCTGCAGGAATTGCGTACGCAGATGCTGCTTACGACATCTTTTCCGAACTGCCGGTCATGAAGAGGTTTGCTGACGATTATAACCTTAGGCCACTCTACGGCCGGAGGTTCATGCTCGACGTCTTATTGAGTTCCTATGAGGAATACCTTGGTCGTAAGCCCGAAACTCCACCATTGATCGCGATTGTGGATTTAGCGGATGTCCCAACCGTAAAAGAGTTTGAGCTCTTCAAAGAGTATTTTATCCAGGCTGGTTACCCCTCGGTGATTTGCACGCCTCAACAACTGGAATTCAGTAACAACCGATTAAGTTTCGAGGGACAAAAAATCGATATTGTTTACAAGCGTTTGTTGGTTAACGAGTATCTGCCAATAATGAGTAAGTATCCTGCGATTCTCGATGCCTACAGGGCTGGAGCAATCTGCATGGTAAACAGCTTTCGTTCGAAACTCATTCACAAGAAAGCCCTGTTTGCAGTGTTGACTGACGCACGTCGTTCAGGTCTCTTCTCAAAGTCAGAAAATGAGGCAATCCAAGCGCACGTACCGTGGACGCGCCTCGTGCGAGATGAGAAATCCGATTATCACGGTCGCGAGATCGATCTTCTTGAGTTCATCCGTCAGAACAACGAGAAACTCGTCCTGAAACCGAATGATGATTACGGTGGACACGGGATCACGATTGGTTGGAAAGCTGATGAGAAGAGCTGGCACAGGGCACTACATGAGGCTCTAAATAACGGGGATTATTTGGTGCAGGAACGAGTTCCGACAGCGCGCGAAACATTTCCGGCGCTCACAGATGACGGGCAGATTACCTTTGCTGAGCAGTTGGTTGATCTGGACCCCTTATTGTTCAACGGTAAGGTCGGTTCGGCGTTCACCCGACTTTCGTCAACTGAATTGGCAAACGTGAGTTCAGGTGGCGGTATGGTTCCGACCTACATAATCAGCAAAAAGTAATGAAAAGCGGTAAAATTTGAGCGTTGTTCTCACACCCCCCTGATGAGGAGAGATTTCGTGGCAGAAGACGATGAAGAAGGATTTGAAAGACCGGAGGAACGACGAGAACACGATAGGTCACGTTTGATTGTTGATGTCTTTTTTGATGGGAAAGACGCGACGGGAGTAGCCAGCACGAAGGACATTAGCGTGGGTGGTTTTTATATGAATACGCAGGCGGCAATTCCCCAGGGAGCCTTGTTGTTGGTTCGTATTCCCCTTGGTGGCGGGAGACAGATCGTCTGCAATGCGGAGGTTGTATACACAAATCCGGGCCGTGGGGTCGGCGTGAGATTCCAAGCGCTTTCTGATGAAGCTCGTGCCACGTTAGAACGCGAATTGACGGATGAGTAAGGTCCATACTCGCGATGAGAAGCTGCTCTGGGAGCACTTAGACCGCGACACCCGAGAATTGCTGTACGGTCGACTAATTGGATTGTGGGGAGCTGCTACAGATTCAGCCGCGTTTGAATCATGGGAAGTTGATAAGCAGCAGGCGTTGTTGTTACTGCTCAATCGCATGTGCGCAAAGGATCTCTGGCACGTTGTCCGTCAGGTTACAAATGTGTACGGTGAGGGTGGCGTAGGAATTCAATTCGTTGCATGGCCAGTAGTTGAGTCTCTTTTGAGACGTCGTAAGGATTTTACAAAGCGATTTGCGAACCACAAAGATACGACTGGTGGTTTTTATGAGCGGTTGCGACACGATGCAGTGCTTCACTTCTTGTTTCAGGAAGGCGACCCGAGAATCTGGTACGTTCATTTTGATCTCTATAGTCCTGTCCACTCACCTGCAAGTGCTTTAAAGCACTTGCGTCATGAGTTCTTAGGCAAGGTAAAGCCAGACTGGCGTTCGATATCAGCGTGTTTAAAGAGATAGTGTTGGTGGGAAATTTCCCCGGTTTTTGTAGCAGGTTTTTTTCATTTAAGGGAATATGAACAAATGTTCGATCAATTCACTTTAGGTATCGAAGAAGAATTTCAAATCGTCGATCCGACTACGCGCGAATTGCGATCGCATGTTGCCGAGATTCTTGAGGAAGGCAAGATGCTGCTTGGGGAGCAAATCAAGCCCGAGATGATTCAGTCGATGATCGAGGTTGGTACCGGAATTTGTCGGAACATTGATGAAGCTCGCACCGACATTACAAACCTACGCAGCATTATTTCGGGGTTGGCCCGCAAGAATGGTCTGGCGATCGTAGCTGCTTCTACCCATCCTATCTCTCGTTGGCAAGACCAGAAGATTTTTGATGATGAACGGTATGAGCTACTTGTACAAGAACTACAAACGGTAGCCAGGTCGCTTTTGATCTTTGGACTCCACGTACATGTCGGAGTTGCGGATCGCGAGCGTGCGGTTCACATCATGAACGCGGCCCGTTACTTTCTACCGCATGTGCTGGCACTCTCAACTTCATCGCCCTTTTGGATGGGCCACAATACCGGGTTGAAATCCTACCGCAGCGAGGTCTTTAAGCAGTTTCCGCGAACCGATATACCTGACCACTTTGATTCATACAGTGGATTTCAGAGATATGTAGATTTATTGATTAAGACAGGTTGCATCAACGACGGCAAAAAGATCTGGTGGGACATCAGACCGCATCCGTACTTTCCGACACTGGAGTTTCGAGTTTGCGACATACCAACCAGGGTTGACGACACAATTGCTATTGCAGCTTTATTTCAGGCAATCGTCGCCAAACTGAACAGCTTAATCGACAGGAATCTGGGCTTCCGCCTCTATCGCAGGATGCTCGTTCAGGAAAATAAATGGCGAGCCGTCCGATATGGGCTCGAAGGGAAAATGATCGATTTTGGTAAGCAAACTGAGGTTCCAGTAAAGGATCTGGTATTGGAATTGTTGGAGTTTGTCGATGACGTTGTCGATAAACTGGGCTCGCGAAAAGAGATCGAGCACATACACACGATTCTAGCCCGAGGCACGTCAGCGGATCGACAGCTTGAGGTTTACCGTGAGACTAATGATCTCAAAGCTGTAGTTGATGATCTGATTGAAATGACGCTGGAGAATGTGCCAGTAACGACTAACTTTGGAGTTGGCACGCCTCATCAAACGACGTCAACGATCTCTAAATAACCGGACCGTCTTTTCTTCCCAGGTAGTATTGCCAAAGCATTCGCGCGGCAACTGCTCGGTGAGGTCGCCACCTCTCGGCGATCTTTTCAAGGTCATCGTGGCTTGGTCGCTCAGACAACCCGAACAACTCCTGAACTGCTACGGCCAAGGCCAGGTCTCCCGCCGGCCAAATATCGGCACGACGCATTGCCATTAACAGATAGACATCAGCACTCCACGACCCGATGCCCTTTACTTTCATCAAAGCCTCACGAGCATCTTCGTCAGTCATACTGAAAAGACGTTTCAACCTTAGCTCGCCGGAAACAATCAAACTGGAAAGATGAACCAGGTACGCGGCTTTCTGGCGTGTGACTCCCAGGCTTCGAAGATGTTTTTCTCCCAGCTTGCAAAAGCGCTCGGGCTCGAAAGGCTCAATTGCATCGTTAAGCCGATTGAGCATTGATTTCGCGGACTTTAACGAAACTTGTTGCTCGAGGATTATGTGCACGAGGGTGGGGAAGCCAGTTGGTCGACGCCACAACGGAGGACTTCCGTAGGCGGACCAGATGCGAGCCAGATCAGGATCGCTCTTCGCGAGGGACTGGGCTGCGTCGATCAGGGATTGTTCTGTGAGAAGTTCAGCTCGAGACACACCTAAGATCTCGAACTGTTGGCGTTTTTGAGCGATTCCAAAAGGAAGTTCTCAAACAGAATTCGACCATCTCGCGAGTCGTTTGGATGTTCCCATCGAGTCCGGTTCTTATTCCAATCCTCAAAAGACTTTTCGAGGTGAAACTGAACGGTATAGATGAGTTGTCCGCCGCTTCGTTTGACCATCATCTGATTGCGACAGAGGTATGAAGTGGCGAGTAACTTAAAACCATCTGGCACCCGATCGAGTTGAAGACCATGGTTCTGCCAAACTCTCAGAATCCGTGCGACCCTCTGCGATTCCATTGACTTGATATTGGTAAAGATCGGATCTTCTGGATCTGTAATTCTGATAAAGCGGTATTGGTATTCCTGTGGTCGTTGATCTCGCTGCTCGTGTTGTTCCAACTTATCGAGCGTGACTACGCGAGCACCAAAACTAAGGCCGACCAGTTGGTGTCCACCACAGATTGCGAGTACCGGGATCTTTGTCTTGCGAATAAAGGCGCCAAAGTCGTCCAGGATTTTCTGATCGTAGTAATCAAAATCACGCAACGTGCCACTCAACACTATCGCATCAGGCTGAAATCTTGCTGCAGCGTCAGCGATCTCTGAGAGATGTGCAACTTCAGTCTTGGCTTCCTTAACAAGCCGCGAGACGTTGTTGAGAATATTCTCAATCGCCATGCCGGCAATTAATCGTTCGCGTTTGAGTTGGCTTTTGAGTAACTCACCCCACTCGCGATGTGCCACGGGCGAAAGATCTCTTTCGTCGCGAAGAAGATTATCGATCACCAGGACACGAGCACTTTCTATTCTTTGCTCGATTGGTTCATACCTGCAGAACGTTTGGTGATTGAATGGGAACGGCAGAGAGTTTGATAAGTCAGGGGGATTCTCGCCGGTAGAAACTGAGATTAGGTCTTGAGTCATTGTTATCGATAAAAACTCTCAATCAAGCTAATTATCCTTTGCGCTGACGCGTCTCTTGCCGAAATTCTGGCATTTTTGCACCCGCGCCCGCAGCCGCGACTTCGCTGCGAATGTTTGCAAGTAACAAGCCAAGCAGCTTCGACCGGAAGGTCTTACTCTTGTTTCTTGCGTCCTCGTCCACAAGCAAAAGCATTCTATACCATGACGACTCCAACTCGTCGGCCAACCGCGACACCTTTGTTATGTCATACGGAACGGCGAGATCCTTACAGCCAGCTTTTGCAAATACCGAAAGATATCTGGCCGTTGCCAGGTCGGGACACAAAAGCCTTTTATTTCCTACCTTTAGCTCGACACCGAGCAGCGTATGCTGGATGGCCACCCGGCTTGCAGGGCGCAGACTCGAAAACTCGTAAGAACGAGTTCGGAGCTTAAGGATGCGTGCGGTGTAAATCCGCGGAATCCATGCTTCCCCAAGGGTTGCCTTTATCTCAAGTGCGCTGGCGTTCGTAGCCACCGTCGGAGTTCTCTCTTGATTTGCCGGATTAGGAGAATTGCTCAACGAGATGGTGTGCTCGGGACTTTGATGGTGAAGAGCTGCGACTCGATTCTTGTTTGCAACGCGTTGATTACTCGACCTGGGAAAACTCCAAGGTACAGAACTCCAAGCACTGTTAGCACGAGGGCCAACGCGATACTTGCTGGAATCGGAGGCGCACTCCAGGTCGTGGTACGTTCGCGAAAGAACATCACAACTATCAAGCGCAGGTAGTAGTAAGCTGAGATTGCGGTGTTAAGTACGCCAATAACCACCAGTGTGTAAAAGTGCTGGTCCACCGCGGCGCCAAACACCATTATCTTTCCCATGAAGCCAGCAGTTAGTGGCATCCCAAACAAGCTCAGCATGAAGAGTGACAACGAGAATGCGAGCACCGGAGCCTGGAACCCGATGCCGCTGTAGTCTTCGATTGAAGTCCGACGGTCGCCGCTTCTCGCAATCAACTGCACGACACAGAACGCTCCGATATTCATCACTGCGTAGGTAAGCAGGTAAAAGATGACTCCAGTAATGGCCGAGTTTCGTTGCGTTGTGTCAGTTGCAGTTCCTGCGGCTATAAAACCGACCATTGCGTAACCCGCATGTGCTATCGAGGAGTAAGCCAGCATCCGCTTTACGTTGTTCTGTACGATCGCGACGACGTTTCCAATCGTCATCGTTAGAATCGCTAGAACAACCAGAACGCTGATCCAGGCTTCATGCACTCCATTTCCCGCACTGCCAGCTGCGGCGGCCACAAACGGAAAACCGAAAACAAAGACGCGAATAAAAGACGCAAAGCCCGCCGCTTTTGGACCAGCAGCCATGAACGCGGTTACGGGAGTGGGCGCGCCTTCATAAACGTCTGGCGTCCACACATGGAATGGGGCAGTGGCAATCTTAAACCCGAAACCAACCAGCATCATTGCTGCCCCAGCAAAGAGAAGTGCTGGGTACTGAACTTTCCCGATCCGACCGGCAATCTCGAGAATATTTGTCGTGCCAGGTTTGAATCCAGCTATATGTCCGGCAACGTCCGGAAGCGCGAGACTTGTTGCGCCGTAAGTGAGCGCGATCCCGTACAGTAGAAATGCGGAAGAGAATGAGCCGAGAATGAAATACTTGAGTGACGACTCATTTGAGCGAATGTCGGAACGTCGAAATCCTGCCATCACGTACGTCGCGATTGAGAGGATCTCGAGGCCAAGAAAAATTATTACCAGGTCTCCGCCTGACGCCATCAACATCATTCCCACTGTCGCAAACAGCAACAGGGAATGAAATTCACCTGCCGGAAGCTTCTCAGTTTCGACCCAGACATTTGAGAGCAGCAGAGTTAAAAACGATACAAGCAAAAAGACGAGCGTAAAGCCGAGTCGCAGTTCATCGAGTACAATCATCCCGCCGAATGCTTCGGTTGTGTTTAAACCGCTGGACCATAGCCAGATGGTCAGTACGGTAGCGCCAAACAGCCCGGCCATCGAGATTCCGCCAGTGACCCAACGTTGAGTCGGACGAGCGAAGGCGTCCACCATCATGACGATTACCGCTGCAATGCAGACTACGACTTCAGGAGCGATTATCGCCCAGTTAATATTTGGTAGTGAGGCTTGGGCGAGTAAGGCGTTCATTCTTTTTCCGTAGCCCTTTCGGTCTTACTCGCCGGAGTTTCGTTAGCTGACGCTGCAAAAGATCCACCAGCTGGCCGCGCACTGACGCGAGCCCGCACAGCTTCAACACTTGCCTTCGACTGGTCCAGAAATACTCTCGGATAAACTCCCATGAACAGCATCAAGACCAACAAAGGCATCATCAATCCAATCTCACGACTGTTTAGATCCTTGAGCTTAGCGTTCTCAGGATTTGTAACTGGTCCAAAGATCACTCTCTGCAACATCCAGAGCATGTAGACCGCTGCCCAGATTACACCTGTTGCCGCGAGCATCGTCGTTATGTAGGGACGGCCGATGGCGCTCGAGGTCCAGGTTCCGAGCAGAATAAAAAACTCACCCACAAAACCATTTAGAAAGGGAAGACCCACCGACGAGAGTGACGCAAACACAAATAGCGTTGCAAACCACGGCATCGGAGTCGCCAGCCCTCCGAATTCGCTTATCTGCCTCGTGTGACGACGTTCGTAGATAAAACCGACAAACAGGAACAGTGCTCCTGTCGAGACGCCGTGATTGAGCATCTGGTAAAGAGCGCCTTGCATGCCGAGTTCGGTGAAAGAAAACAACCCGAGTACGACAAAACCCATGTGGCTGACAGACGAGTATGCTACGAGTCGTTTTACGTCGGGTTGGACCATTGCCACGAGTGCGCCGTAGATGATTCCGATGACGGCCAGGATGATGATGTAGGGCGCCGCTTGCCGTGCCATTTCGGGGAACAACCCGATATTGAAACGCAGGAGACCGTACGTGCCCATCTTTAGGAGCACACCGGCGAGTATTACTGAACCAGCTGTCGGAGCTTCGGTGTGAGCATCTGGCAACCAGGTGTGGAGCGGAAACAGAGGTACTTTGATACAGAAGGCCAACGCGAACGACAGGAATAGGAAGAGTCCAAGCCGACCGCCCAATCGAGCGTCGCCACTCATCGCAGCGACGAGAGTTGGATAATCAAACGAGTGATATACAAAGTAGAGAGTGAGGATTCCTACCAGCATCAAAAGACTTCCGACTGCGGTGTAAATAAAGAACTTGACCGCAGCGTAAATCCTTCGCTCGCCGCCCCAGATCCCAATCAGGAAAAACATAGGAATTAGAGAAGCTTCGAAGAATAGATAGAAGAGCAGGAGATCCAAGGAAACGAAAACACCAATCATCGCGGATTCCAGTATCAGTAGAAACCCGAAATAGGCTAGCAGTCGTTTATGGATAGCAGTCCAACTTGAGAGAACTGCGATCGGCATGAGCAAAGTCGTAAGCAGGACCAACCACAGACTGATCCCGTCGACTCCAAGGTGATATCGAGCACCAATGTATCCAATCCAGCTTACATTCTCTTCAAAGCGAAACTCCGCAGTGCTAGCACCGAGCCCTCTTAAAAGGAGTAGCGATAAGGCGAATGTGGCGACCGTTGTAACGAGAGCAATCCACTTGAAGTGGTCATCATTACGACCCGGAGAAAGTGCGTAGAGTACTGATGCGAGCGCGCCAGCAACGGGAACCAGAATCAAAAGTGTAAGTAAATGCGACATTTGTCTTAGCGCGCGAACACCTGCGTAATGTAACTAAAATAAACAAACACACCGATCAAGATCAGAGCTCCAGCAAGAATGATTGCTGCATATCCACGGACAAACCCGCCTTGCATATACTTTCCTAAACGACCGCCTTCAGTTACAGCTTCTCCGAGTGAGTGGAGCAACCCATCGATAACTCCTATATCCAGAATTTTCCAGAGACCTTCTCGGGAACCAGATTCGATCGGTCGTATCAACGCCGCGTCGTAAATCTCGTCGACGTAGTACTTGTTTTCGAGAAGCTTCGGCATTTGTAAGAGTGGGCGGCGTTGGAACGTAAACCACCCAATCAAAATGCCAGTGATCGCTATCAATACCGACACGAGGGCAAGCAAGCGCTCCTGACTTATCTCTTCAGCACTATGCGTCGCATGAGTTGTCGCGCCCGCCGCCCCTTCCAACGGGTGTAACGGTGACGCCGCATCAGTCTCTTGCGGTTGAGGAGAGAGTGTCGGCCTGCCTTCCGGAGTCTCGCCATGGGCAACACCGGGAACTGATGCAACAATAGGTTCCAGGGTGTGCTCAATTACGTTTATGTCTTTGTCGTTGAAAAGCGAACTCAATGCGTAGGGAACACCGATGAAGCCGCCCACAGTCGAAAGCGCTGCGAGAACGATCAGTGGCACCGTCATGATCCATGGTGATTCGTGTGGTTCATGCACATGATGGTGCGCGGAATCGTGCGTATCGTGATGGTCGTTAGATGCCTTCTCCCGAAAGCGCTCGCTGCCCCAGAACGTCATGACCATCATGCGAGTCATATATACAGCTGTCAGCAGGGCTGTAATTATTCCGACTCCCCAGAGGATTTTGCTCGCGCCGCCGGGAATGCTGAAGCCGGGCGCACTCCAGGTCTTCCAAAGAATCTCGTCTTTTGAAAAGAAACCGGCAAAGATCGGAATACCACTAATTGCCAGCGAACCGATTACCATCGTGACAAACGTGACTGGCATATATTTCTTAAGTCCACCCATTCGCCGCATGTCCTGCTCATGGTGCATGCCGTGTATCACGGAACCTGAACCAAGGAATAAGAGCGCTTTGAAGAAGGCGTGGGTGATGACGTGAAAAATGGCAGCTATAAAAGCGCCGACTCCACACGCCAGAAACATATAACCAAGCTGCGAAATTGTAGAGTAGGCAAGGACTTTCTTGATGTCGTTCTGGGCCAGACCAATGGTTGCAGCAAACAAAGCTGTCGCAGCGCCAATTATCGCGACAATGAACATTGCCGTGGGCGCATGAACAAAGATCTCAGAACAGCGAACGGTCATGTAGACGCCAGCGGTAACCATCGTCGCGGCGTGAATCAATGCCGAAACAGGAGTTGGTCCAGCCATCGCGTCGGGCAGCCAAACATAGAGTGGAATTTGGGCGCTTTTTCCTGCAGCCCCGATAAACAAAAGGATGGCGATTGAAGTGGCTCCACCAGCAATGAGTGCTCCCCAGGTAAAGGGATCGGCGGGTAATGATTTGAAATGATCAAACGCGCTGGCTGTGATCCCTGTTGCTGGGTTCGCAAAGAAGCTGACTGAGCCGGTAAGCATGAACGTCAGCATAATTCCAAGCACAAATCCCCAATCGCCTATGCGATTGGTAATAAATGCTTTCTTAGCTGCATCACCGGCTTCTTTCTTTTCGATGTAGTAACCAATTAGCAGATAGGAGCAGAGCCCGACACCTTCCCAGCCGACAAACATCAGTACGAAGTTGTCAGCGAGAACCAGCGTCAACATCGAAAACATAAACAGGTTCAGGTACGCAAAGAAGCGATAGAAACCATCTTCGCCATGCATGTAACCAACAGCGAAGACGTGAATCAGAAAGCCGACGAATGTGATGAAGAGGGCATACGTACCGCTGAGTCGATCCATTGCCAGAGCAAAGTCGGCTCGAAAATTCCCAACCTGCAACCAGGTCCAGATGTGATCGAAAAGTGGTGTTTCGGTGTGTAGCGCACCATGTGAATTGAAAGCCAGATAGAAGGCTACAATTGTCGAAATACCGACGGAGCCACAAGCTATGGCGCCAATGAGCTTCTCGTTGCGAACACGGCCACCAACAAGCCAGTTGATGGCAGCGCCTGCCAGAGGTGCAAAAATGATTAAGCTGAGGAGATTCGTTTCCATCTAGAGCTTCAAGATACTTGCATCGTCCACGTCAAGGGACTCTCGATTCCGGAAGATTGCGATAATGATTCCCAGACCCACGGCGGCTTCAGCTGCAGCAACTGTCATTACTATGAACACAAAAAGTTGACCCGTTACGTCCTGAAAGAAGCTCGCGAATGCTACGAAAGTCAGGTTCACTGCATTCAACATCAACTCAATGCACATGAACATGGAAATAATGTTTCGCTTGATGACCACACCGGCAACACCGATGGTGAACAAGACAGCTGACAGTGCTAGATACCAGGACAGTTGTGGCTCCATAACTCTTACTCTCTCTTAGCCGGATCCCGCAGGTTCTCAACTCCTAAGAGTCGCGCGGCTTCATCCGTCGTATCAGTCTCAATCGCAGTGGGATCCTCGAATGAAGCGTTTGCATTCACGATACTGAGTGGGAGCAGTTGAGCGCCTGGTACCACTCGAGTGCTTGCGGAAAGTAGTCCGCCGCGACGGGCCAGTGTCATCGCTCCGACGATCGCCATAAGCAATAAGATTGATGTAATTTCGAATGGCAAAAGGTATTTCGTAAAAAGTGCAGAGCCGATGGATGCCGTGAGTCCCGTATCAGATGCGCTTGTTGTAGGCGATCTGTCAGTGCTTACAGTGGAAAGTATGAATGCAACTTCAGCAATTAATACTCCGGCCAAAACCACAGCGGTAGGCACGAGAAAACCCAGTCGCGAGCGACGGTGATCTTGCTGTTCTACGTTGAGTAGCATGATCACAAAGACCACCAACACCATGATCGCGCCGGCATAAACAATCACTTGAACAGCGGCGATGAATGGCGCGGCCAGCATTACGTACAAACAAGCTAAGGAGATGAATACACCGATCAGCGAGATGGCACTATAGAGCGGATTGCGTTGGGCAACGACGGCAATTGCGCAACCGACGGCCATACCGGCAAAAAGAATGAAGAACAGAGCAAGCATCTGGTCAGACGAAAAAGTAAATCGCGGTTGCAGTCAGAAAAATGTTCAGGATTGCGGCCGGCAATAGAAACTTCCAACCAAAGCTCATCAATTGGTCGAAACGGAAGCGGGGCAGCGTCGCGCGCAACCAGATGTAGAGAAACAGAAAAAGAAAAATCTTGACCAGAAACCCGATTGCGCTAACCAGTCCGTACAAGATACTTCCTTTGCCGAGCAATGCTTCTGCAAAAGGTACATTCCATCCACCAAAAAAGAGAGTGGTTGCCAGCATCGACACTGTAAACATGTTGATGTATTCGGCAAGGAAGAACAGCGCAAACTTCATGGCGCTGTACTCGGTGTGGAAACCCGCCACCAGTTCGGTTTCGGCTTCTGGAAGATCGAATGGGACGCGATTGGTCTCGGCAATGGCCGCGATCAGGTAAAGGATAAAACCCAAAGGTTGAAAGAGTACGTACCAACCGGTCCCGTACCAGCGTGACTGCTGGTCCACAATTTGTCCGAGGTCAAGTGTGCCTGATACGAGGATCACGCCGATAAGGCTAAGACCCAGTGCGAGTTCGTACGAAATCATCTGCGCCGACGAACGCAGACCACCCATCAAGCTGTATTTGTTGTTTGACGACCAACCTGCTAACGCAATTCCATAAACTCCAATTGACGTAATACCGAGTACATAGAGGAGTGCGACATCAAATCGTGCTACCACCAATGGAATCGTTTTATTGATGAAGGGAATCGTCGTATCCGGTCCAAACGGATAGACAATCATCGTCATCAGTGCGGCCATCGTTGCGATAACTGGAGCCAGAAAATAGATGAAGCGAGTTGACTTGTCCGGAACGATGTCTTCTTTAAGTATGAATTTGAGAAGATCCGCGAATGGTTGCAGGATGCCGCCGTATCCGACTCTATTTGGACCAAGCCGTCCCTGTATCAACCCAAGTACGCGTCGTTCAGCAAGAACCGTGTAGGCAACAACAAGCAACACCACTACAAAGACCACGGTGATGGCAACAAACTTCAATACAATGTCCAGGATAAGCTGCCAGTCCATTGAGCTCAATCTCCTGCCACCGACGCTTCACGCAGCAGATTAGCGTCAACGGTGATCTGGTAGAGCGGAGAGACCCTTGTGGTTTCAGGTCGAGGGTTGCCAGATGCCAACAAATGAAACTGTGGAACCTTATCGGTAAGCGTGCCGATTTTGAAAAGTTCGTGACCGACCTCAGGCGTGGTTGTCAGCTTGTCTCCGGAATCGGAAAGACTCTCAACCCGTTTTCGCAATGCACTCCTGGCGGCAGATACATCTGACTGCGCTATAGCGTGTTTTACTTGAACTGGATTCTGTTCGTCCTTGAGTAATGGGTAGCGTATTCCGTTATACGCAGGGATCTTTTCGGCTAACTCCCGGAAGACGGCGCTGGCCGACATGGCAAAGCCAAAATCAACTCCAAGTTCCTCCGCGATTTGAGCAGTTATGATCCAATCGGCCTTTGCCTGGTTGAGTGGAGCGATCGATTGCCGAACTCTTTGTACCTGCCCGCTATTGTTTGTGAATGTGCCATCGATCTCTGCGTACGAGGCGGCTGGTAAGACGACATCAGCAAACTCAGTAGTCGCACTTTGAAATAGTTCCTGTACTACCAGGAAATCCAATTTGGAAAGTGTGTCCACTCCATCCAACTGCTCCGGTAGAAAACCACCAGCAACGTACAACGCACGAATTGAGTCACCAGCAGCGCGCAGTATTTCATTTACGTCTCTTTCGCCGTCCATCCCCATATCAAACGCGCCTACACTGTTATTGAATAGTGGCAGCGGATGAAGCAGAACACGACGTCCATCGGCAGCAAAAGTGGAACCGAACTGGGCCAACAATACTTGAGACTCGGCGCTGACTTCGCCTCCAAACATCACAACGATGTCGCCATTGGTATTTGTGAGTGCTTGTCGAATCGAATCAATTTGTGCCGATTCAATCCCAGCCTTTTGAGCGGCGATTGAATCGTTAGCAGAATCCGAAAGGGCGAGAACGACTGCGTCTTCAGCACCCGCTCTTATATGAATAAATTCAGACGCTTGTTCCCGCAATCTGATCGGACGAGCGTTTACAACTATGAGTTTGGCCCCACCATTTCTGACAGCCTGACGTACTTGCTTCCCAGTGAGAGGTTGTAGCTCTTCTGGCTCGCCTCCGATCAGCAGAATTGTTTTTGCATATCGAATGTCACGATGGGTTGCGAGACTCGACCCTAAATTGGTGAAGAATGGCTTGAGACTGAAGGAGTCCGTAGTAGCAAAGTTCTCAGTGCCTACGAGTTCGGTCGCAAACTTATGCAGCGTGTAAAGGGCTTCATTTGTCAGACGCGGACTTCCAACGATACCAACTGAGTCGCGGCCATGCTGATCTGCAATTTCATCGAGCCGTTGTGCGACGTGACGAATAGCGTCATCCCAGGTGGCAGGAATTAGTTTGCCACCTTTCTTGTAGCGAATTAATGGAGTGCGAATACGATCTTCATGGTTTACAAATGGATGAGCAAACCGGCCTTTAATGCAGAGGAATTCGCCGTTGATCCCGTTAACGTAACGATCACGAGCAACTACTCGCATCAGTTCGCCACCTCGAGAACCGAGTGACATCTGACATCCGTCAGAGCAGAAGTTGCACGTAGAAACGGTCTGGGCCAATTCCCATGGACGTGTTTGGTGTCGATAAGTTCCGTCGAGAAGCGTGCCTGTAGGACAAACCTCGATGCAGTTGCCGCACTGCGAACAGTCGAGCCAGCCAAGATAAGTTCCAATTACGGTGTGTGCGCCACGTCCACCCGCTTCAATGGCGTCTTCACCCATCCACTCGTCACAAACGCGAGTGCATCGCTTGCAGAGGATGCATCGTTGGGGGTCATTCGCCACCATTGGAGACAAGTAACGTTCGGCTGCGTAATTCTTTTGTTCGGTAAAGCGTTCTTCCAGACCGCCCCACTCAAACGTCATCTCCTGAAGCTCGCACTCACCTCCTCGATCACACACTGGGCAATCAAGCGGATGGTTGGCCAGCAGAAACTCAGTCATTGCACGTTGCGCTTTTATTATCTCTTCACTCTGCGTCGTGACTATCATCCCGTCAGTGCAAATGATCGTGCAGGATGTTTGCAGCTTGGGCATCTTCTCGATCCGTACGAGACACATGCGACATGAAGCTTGTAATGCGAGATCGGAGTAGTAACAGAATGAAGGGATGTCAAACCCTTTCTCGCGACAGACGTCGATCAGCCGCGCATTCTTGGGTACCTGAAAGGCGCGTCCGTTTATTGTTAAGTTAACAAGTTCAGTCGCCATAGAAATCGTTTCAGCCGTTGCCATTCGTGAGGTGTTTCATAAAGTCTTCAGGAAATCTCTTAATTGCGGACTGTATTGGCCAGGACGCTGCGTCACCGAGTGGACAGAATGACTTACCCTCGATGTTGTCGCACAGGTCGAGCATCAACTGCGCATCTTCCGGTCGACCCTGTCCGTCAGCGATCCGCTTAAAAACTTTTACCAGCCAGTCGGTGCCCTCGCGACAAGGCGTGCACCAGCCGCAAGATTCATGTTTGTAAAACTCGGTTAGATTCTTGGTCGATTCAAAGACGTCGACAGTTTCATCCATGACGATGAAACCACCAGAACCAACGCTTGAGCCTGCAGCGACAAGGCCTTCGTAATCGAGGCGAACATCTTTACCGATGATTTGATCCGCACGCATGATGTAGACCGACGAACCACCTGGAATCACTGCTTTTAGTTTCTTGCCATCGAGCATTCCGTCGCAGTCTTCCATGATGAACTTTTCCATGTCGTCATAGCCCATTGGTAGTTCGTAGACACCTGGACTATTGACATGACCAGACACGGACCAGACTTTTGTACCACCACTCTTTTCAGTTCCAAGCTTCTGGTAGGCTTCTCCCCCCATCTTGATAATGTCTGGTACGGCCGTGAGTGTTTCGACGTTATTAACGACCGTCGGACAAGCGTATAGACCAGAAACAGCAGGGAAGGGAGGTTTCATTCGAGGATGACCTCGCATTCCTTCCAATGAACTCAAAAGCGCTGTCTCCTCACCGCAAATGTATGCTCCAGCGCCGGTGTGAGTGTGAATCTCACAGGAGAAATCAGTTCCAAGGATCTTATTGCCCAACAATCTTGCGGCACGCGCTTCCTCGATCGCGACATCCATGATGTCTATCAAATATTTGTACTCGCCACGCGTATAGATGTAATTGATCTTTGCACCAAGTGCGTAACCAGCGATCAACATGCCTTCGAGCAGCATGTGAGGATCGCGCTCCATCAGATACCGGTCTTTGAATGTTCCAGGTTCTGATTCGTCAGCATTGCAAACCACATATTTTGGCTTGGGCGAATCTTTCGGTACAAAACTCCACTTCATCCCAGTGGGAAAACCGGCGCCGCCTCGACCACGCAAAGCCGATTTCTTTACTTCATTGATGACGTCATCTGGTGACATGCCATCGAGGACTTTCTTGAGTGCCTCGTAGCCACCATTTCGACGATAAACGTCAAGACTCCGTGAATTCTCGAGATGAACTCGACGAAGTTGAAGCGGTTCACATCCGACTGCAGCTATGCGCATAAGCAATAAACTAAGGTAAAGCGTCGAGTATCTTGTCGACCTTTTCGGGTGTCAGATCCTCGTGATAATCAAAGTTGAGTTGAAACATTGGCGCTGTGCCGCAAGAACCCAGGCATTCAACTTCAGAGAGCGTAAAGCGACCGTCCGCAGTGGTCTCACCCACCTTAATCCCAAATTTCCTGGAACAGTGTTCGGTGATTTTTGCAGCGCCACGAATCTTGCACGAAAGAGTTTTACAAACCTGAATGTGATATTTGCCAACAGGTTCGGTATTGATCATCGAATAGAAAGTTGCTACTTCCCAAATATCAGTGACGCGGACCTTCAGTCGATTTGCCAGGTACAAAACACCCGGTGGATCCAAATATCCCCGCTCACGCTGGACGATAAACATCAATGGCAAAATCGCGGAACGGATAACCGGATACTTAGCGAGATGACGATCGATCTCCGCTTCAATTTCCGGAGCAAAGGTCGCCATCTCAACGCCCAGGTCGACAGGCTGAGAGAGTGGTTGAATCTGAGTTAACGGAGTACTCATAGATTTCCGGAAGTTTGAACTTTGTGCTTTGTACTTTGATTCTTCAAGCAGCCATTCTTGTGTAGAAGACCAAAGCACAAAAGACAAAGTACAAAGTACTAAGTACTAAGCACGAAGTACAAAGTACGATTCCTGTCGAATTACCTATCGATTTCGCCGAGGACGATATCAAGTGAACCGATAATAGCCACAACGTCCGCAACCATTTCTCCAGAGGCAAGATCTGGTAGCGCTGACAGATTTACAAAACTTGGACCACGAAAATGGACTCGACTCGGTTTTGGACCGCCATCCGACTTCATATAAACGCCAAGTTCACCTTTGGACGCCTCAATCGGATGATAAACCTCGCCAGCCGGGACGTTGAATCCCTCGGCGATGATCAGGAAGTGATGAATCAACGCATCCATATGCTTCTTCATCGCTTCGCGATCAGGTAGTACTACTTTTGGTGCGTCAGCCTTTACCGGACCCGGCTTGAGACGCGATAACGCCTGGGTTGAGATACTGTGCGACTCCTTTAACTCGCGCATGCGGACCATATAACGTGCCCAAACGTCGCCATCCGGTTCAGTTGGTACTTCGAAGTCGTACTTCTCGTAACCGGTATAGGGATTGGCACGTCTAATATCGAGATTGACGCCACTACCTCGTAAGCATGGTCCTGAGAGTCCCCAGTCGATTGCATTTTCTGCCGAAATGCGTCCGATACCCTGAGTTCGCTTTTGAAATATCCTGTTTCCGCTCAGGAGTGTATGAAACTCGCCAATCGCGCGAGGAAAGTCATCCAAAAACTGCTTGCAGCGGTGCTCAAATCCGGCGGGCAGGTCCATCATCAAGCCGCCAATCCTGAAGTACGAAGGCGTTAAGCGTCCACCCGACGCTGCTTCAATCAAATTTAGAATTTTCTCGCGCTCACGGAAGCAATAGAAGAAAACGGTCATTGCTCCAAGGTCGAGTGCGTGCGTTCCAAGCCACACGAGGTGCGAAGCTATTCGTTGAAGCTCGCAGGTTAAGACCCGAATTGTTTGCGCTCGCTCTGGAATCTCGAGTCCGAGTAACTTCTCGGCGGCCATAACATACGCGAGGTTATTACCGAGAGGATTGAGATAGTCCATGCGGTCGGTAATGACAATTCCTTGCTGGTACTTCTTGTACTCAAAGAGCTTCTCCATTCCTGTATGGAGATAACCGATGTCAGGCGTCGTTTTGACCACCATTTCACCGTCCAGCACCAACTCGAGACGAAGCACACCGTGCGTCGACGGGTGCTGTGGTCCCATCGAAATCGTCATCTGTGTGTCCAATGGACGATCGACGACTTCGAATTGCGGCGGAATGTTGGCGGCAGTGCTCATTTATTTAAGGCGACTATTTCAGGCTGTACGGTTCGTAACCTCGTAAGGGAAAGTCTTTTCTCAAGGCGTAACCCTGCCAGTCTTCCGGCAGCAAAATCCTTCTGAGATCCGGGTGTCCGTCAAAAATCACTCCGAAAAGATCATAGGTCTCACGCTCATGCCAATTTGCAGTTCGCCAAATTGAGGTGACACTCTGGACATGAATATCTTCCTCAGTCAGCAGGACCTTTATGCGAATTCGATGATGTTTACTGGTTGAGAAAAGATGGTAGTTGACCTCGAACCGTGGTTCTTCTTCGACGCCGCGATCGACCCCACAAAGATCAGCGAGAAAATCAAATCGCCCCTCGGGCCATCCTTTTAAGAATGAGCAAACAGTCACGATAAGCTCACGTGGGACCACGATTGTGATCTCGCCAAAGGCGTTAATGATGTCGGAAATCCATTCTGGATGTTCACGCTGTAACGCCGTCACGAGTTGTGACGGCGCCTGCTCTGAACTCTGAGATGGTTCCGGCGAAGCCTGGGTCTGTTCCGAACCTGATTCCATCCTCTTATTCGTTCTACTCTCTCTTACGAAGACCTTCGACGCTCGTGACGCGAAGCGATCGTGTATGGTCGAGATTCAGGCAGAGTGTTCTGTCGTGCAGTTGAGCCATCGGTAATTGGCAACGTTCCTGGCACTACCGCCTCTCGCGCCTCAATCTCGGGAATATCCTTTCGATCGCGAACACTTTCTTTCATTACCTTTTCCTGCAACATCATCACAGCGTGGATCAACATTTCAGGTCGAGGCGGGCAGCCTGGAATGTAGACGTCCACAGGAACTACCTTGTCGACACCCTGCACAATCGCGTAGTTATCAAAAACGCCTCCCGATGTTGCGCAAGCACCCATCGAAATAACCCACTTTGGTTCCGGCATCTGGTCGTAAATGCGTCGGAGGACGGGGGCCATCTTTCTCGATACTCGGCCTGAAACAATCATCACGTCAGCCTGTCGCGGACTGGCGCGAAAGACCTCCGAACCAAACCGGGCCAGGTCGTTGCGAGCAGAAGTGGCGTTCATCATCTCAATCGCGCAGCAGGCAAGGCCAAACGTAGCCGGCCACAAAGATGATTTTCGTGCCCAATTAATTAAGGAGTCCAGCCGGGTAGTCAAAACCTCGGGAAGGGCTTCAGCAATGATGTTTTCCAGTCCCATTAATAACCTTACCTCAGGCTGCGCTTCGTCTTCGTGCCTCTGCCTGACGGGCTTCCAGATCGGACAGAGCTCGAGCTTCTGCCTCTGCTTCTTGGCGAGCTTTCTCGCCCCAATCAAACGCGCCCTTCTTTACAACATAGATGTAGCCGACAAGCAGCAGGCCAATGAACACCATCATCTCGAGATAGACAAAGTTGCGCATTGAAGAGCTTTGAGAAGCAAATGATCTGAAGACTACGGCCCACGGAATCAGAAAAATGACTTCTATGTCGAACAGAATAAAGATCATCGCGATCAAGTAAAACTTGACGGAGAATCGTTCGCGAGCTGAGCCTACCGGGTCTTTGCCGCATTCGTAGGGCATCAGTTTAGTTTTAGTGCTTTTGCGTTGACCTACGAATTGTGAGAGCAGGACGTTGCCAATGGCAAAACCAGCAGCAACGATGAACATCAGAATGATGGGAAGGTAATCGTAAAGCTGAAAACGCATCTCAGACGCAATCCTCACCTGCTACTTACGATCCCAACAAACGGCATCGTTCGCGGCGAGTGCCACACTCAATTACGAGATTGAGAATCATTGTACAAGCTGATGCTAGTCTATGTGATCAAGGGTGTCAAGCATGCTCTATTGTCGATAATCCAAGTAAATCATCGAAGACGCTGTTCGTTTATCAGCAATCGAACAGACGCTGATCAGATCACACGTCGAGCCCGAGGTTGGAACACTGAAACGCTCAAAATCGAGCACAACGTCGTGCGCGCACTGGCAAAAGAAATGCTGATTGACCGTGAAAAAATGCTTGTGTTACCGTTCAGTAAGCCTCGAGTTGAGAGGCTTTGAGTTCAATATTAGAGCCAATCTTAAATCGGTCCTTACGTGATAACCGGATTCAACACAGATATCGAACATAATGGCGTGGTCTATCACGTTCAAACGGAAGACAAAGGACTCGATTCTCCTATTATTCTCTCCCTCGTTTATTCAGGTGGTGCGATTCTCGCCAGTAAACGTTCTCCTTATAAAGATCTCATTGCCTCTGGCTTTAGCGATGAAGTCCTGTCAGAGCGCTTAAAACGTCAACATCGGCTGATTTGTGCAGCTATTCACTCTGGCCGCATAAACGACCTCCGGAAGATGAGTGGACGTGTTCCAGGAGCCGAAACCGAGGCACTTGTTGATGAGCCAGACGAACCGCGGGTAACTGCGCCACTCGATGCGGTGGCAATTGAGGAACCTGTGGTTACACCTCAAGTTACAGAGCCTTTGGAGGCGATAGCTTTAGAGGAACAAGTAGAAATCAAGCAAGCTCCGAACGAAATCCATGAAGCACCGATTCCTGTCGAAGAATTTGTGCTGGAGGAAGAATCGGAGGATGAGATTGCGCCCCCCGAGTTTGAATTTGAGTTTGAGCCTGTTGGGACGCAGTCGTGGCTGCCACCGGAACCATCCAAACCGGTTGAACCAGAAGAACCAATTGAGGTAGAGCCGGAACTGCCTGTCGAAGAGCTAGGTCCTGAAGGCAGTGAGGATTTTGAGGTACATACAGAAGCCTACTCCGTTCATGACCCTCGACGCCGCAGCGATGGTGGGGCGGCTGGCTTGCTCATAGACTTTTTGGATGATGATGATCTCTACGCCGGTGAACGTCGTACCTTGCGTGTGTTGGTAAGTAATCGGAAGGGTGAAAATGAGAAGCCGATTGCGAACGTACCTGTGTCGATAAAAATCCTGGGCACAACTTTCCGACCACTGATCTTCTCACTCAAGACGCAGCGAGATGGTGTCGCCTCCGTTGACACACTAATTCCGCCATTCACGTCCGGTCGAGCTGCAGTGCTGGTACGAGCCGTGGTCAAAGATCAAGCGGCTGAACTCCGTCGTGTTATTCTGCCGCGCAGATGAGGATCTAACGCTATTGCAGTTATTCATAAACGGCGACTCCAAACAATTCTCCGATAATCTTTCCCTCGCAGATCTAATCTTGCAACTTGAACTGCCGGCCGTACGCATTGCCGTCGAACTCAATCGAGTTGTAATTCGACGAGGCGAGTGGAGTTCGACAATTCTTCGAGAAGGTGATCGGGTTGAGATCGTCCACTTTGTGGGTGGAGGCACAACTGCAAATTAGGATCATTGGTCACTTGTCATTTGACAATTCTCATTTATCATTTAGGTCTTTGGTCTTACTCGCGTCTTTGCAGTTAGGTCTTTGACTTCTTGAATTCTGGTAAAGGCCAAAGACCAAAAAACAAAGACCTAAGTCCAAAATGACAAATGAGAAATGTCAAATGACATATCGACCAATGATCCGGTTTTATCTGAGCGCGGGATTAGGTGTAGAGTCATATCATGCCAACAGCAATCACTCCACAGTCACTAAGCGATAGTTTTGAGGTCGGTGGTTACACATTTACGTCTCGATTAATCATCGGTACTGGTAAGTACAGAAGTTTTGACGAGATGAAGCGCGCCCATAAGTCGTCGGGTGCACAAATGGTTACGGTAGCTGTCAGACGTGTTCCTCTGGATCGGAGTAGCGAGTCTTTTTTGGATCACCTTGATCCGGCTTTGCAGATCCTACCAAATACTGCGGGTTGTTATAGCGCGGATGACGCCATTCGAACGGCTCGGTTAGCGAGAGAAGCTTTAGAGATAGATCTAGTCAAGCTCGAAGTAATTGGGGATCAAACAACGCTTTTTCCGGACAATGAACAGACGCTCGAAGCGGCGCGCATCCTGGTGAAGGAAGGCTTTGTTGTCTTGCCATATTTCAACGATGATCTAATCATGGCGAAGAAGCTTCTTGACGCTGGTTGCGCAGCAATCATGCCACTCGCTGCTCCTATCGGATCCGGACTTGGAGTGCAGAATCCGGCGAATCTGCGCATCATGCGTGAACAGCTTCCGGAGGCGACGATGATTGTCGATGCGGGGGTTGGTACAGCGAGCGACGCTGCCATTGCAATGGAGTTGGGTGCTGACGCGGTCTTAATGAATACGGCGATCGCTGAAGCTAATGATGCGGAAAAGATGGCCCAGGCAATGAAGTTGGCGATTGAGGCAGGTCGTCTTGCTTATGTCGCGGGAAGAATGAAGAAGCGTTTGTACGCCAGCGCTTCGAGTCCCTTAGAAGGTGTAATACGTTAAGGGTTTGGCTTCTTCACAAAATGAAACGAGTCCAGGAATTGATCACCGCTCTTCTCATCCACCGAGTCTTTAAAAGTCATATTCACAAGTTGATATAAACGGTTTCCCACCAGATAGATTCTTGAACGGATATTGGCAGCGGGAATTTCGCTGGTAAATTCAACTCCGGGTTGTCCGTTCAAGGTGATATTTCGGCTTGTCAGCGGTTTAGCGTACAGATTCTTATTGAAGTCGTCGCGGTTAGCCTCAAGATGTTTTTGTGGATCGGTTACCGCAGTGTTGTAATCACTATAGCTGACCAGAAAGACATTGCGGTCCAATAACGAACTAAACGTGTGAGATGTAAAGTTCTTTTTGGTCTCTACCTGCTCCTTTGGCGGATTTGGAAGCATCACTTCGAAGCCGCCATCCTCGGGCGCGAACTTAATCCAATTATTCTGAGCAATTGCAGCACTCGCAAATAACAAAGCAAAAATGATCAGGATTGTTCTCATTTGATTCTCAGGTTTAATTTCCGGGGAAGAGAATTATCGTCGTTGCAGGATCTCGGGTCAAACTTGGTCGATTGATGAGTAACGATTAATGTTTTGAGTTAGGAAGTGCAAGTTGGACTCTTTCCTGTTCTCTCATAACTCGATCACCGAGGCCTGTAACCGCGACTGTTGGAAATTCACCACTGCTCATCTCAAGGCAGCGGGCTCCAATCAAAGCGTCGATGAACACCAGGATGTCGTCGTGAATCATGTCGTTCAACAGGCCGTAGGTTGATAATTCATTCAATCCGGCTTGGAGGATGTTCTTGGCAGCAGAACCTCGTAGCGTAGCAGCGAGGGCCTGTTTGCCGAATCTGCCTTTCATTCGTTTTGCACAAGCGAGAATCTTTCGCGCTCTCAATAGTTCATCTTCGTTGATTACTCGCGGAAATAGCTTAACCGGTTTCTTTACTTCTACTTTCTTCTTACGTCGGCGGGCGGGTGCAAATGCAGTTTCATATTTGGGCCAACTACGTGGGTGACAGTTTCCACATGTCCCGCATTTGGGATGGTGGTGACGGTCGCCAAAGTATTCGAGAATGTAATCGCGGTAACACTCCTGTGTATAACAGAACTCGATCATCTCGCGCAGCTTGCGACGCTCGAGTGCTGCACGTCGAGAAACGTCCGAGTAGTTGACTCGAAGCTCAGTTGGAGATTTGTCTAACATTAAAATGGTGCGTGACCGACGTCGAGAATTGGTTGGACCGGAAAAAGAGTTGGTACGCTCGATATGGCCGGCACGTTCGAGTAAGTAAAGAACGGATTGGACTGCCAATTCGTTTCGTTCATCCACCATGTCTGCTATTTCGGTAGTCGACAACTCGATCTTCTGAGTGCCGAGCGAAACCAATCCAGCGTAGACGTTACGAATTAGTTTTAGGTCCGGGTAAGAGCCTTCAATAAAGAATTCGTGCGTGTTCTTATCGACGTAATTAAACAGGAGTATGCAGGATGAAGGTTTTCCGTCGCGACCAGCCCGGCCGATTTCCTGATAGTAACCTTCGATTGATCCAGGAAACTGATAGTGCATGACGAAGCGAATGTCAGGTTTATCGATTCCCATTCCAAAAGCATTGGTTGCGACGATGATTTGCGCACGACCGCTCATGAAGTCATCCTGAGCGCGCACTCTCAATGCGTCAGTCATACCAGCGTGATAACTGACTATTTCCAACCCATGCGACTTTAAACTGAGCGTCAGTCGCTCGACTGCCTTTCGGGTCGCGGTGTAAATGATTCCTGAGCCTTGGTGACGACTAGTGGTCTGAACGATTCTTGTCAGCTTTTCATCATCATTCTGTGTATTGATGACCTCGATCTCGAGGTTTGGCCGGTCAAAACCGCTAACAAACGTATGTGGCTTCTCCAGTCCAAGCTGTTCAATGATGTCAGTTCTGACGTAAGGGGTCGCAGTTGCGGTCAAGGCTACGGTCTGTGCCCCGCCTAAGGACTGCCTCACACTCTTGAGTCGCAAGTAGTCAGGACGAAAGTCATGACCCCAGGTTGAGATGCAGTGTGCCTCGTCAACGGCGAAGAGGGATATTGAGATCGACTTGAGCGCATCGACAAAGCGACTGCTGCGGAATCGTTCAGGCGCGACGTAAACAAGCTTATGTTCGCGTCTGCGCAACGACTCGATGCGTGAACGTTGCTCAGATTCGCTGATGGAACTATTGATGAATGTCGCGGGGAGTCCTCGGGCCTGAAGTGCATCGACCTGATCCTTCATTAGGGCAATCAAGGGAGAGACGATGAGAGTTGCGCCATCTCGTACCATTGCGGGAAGTTGGTAGCACAAGGACTTTCCGCTACCCGTAGGCATAACGACCACAACGTCCTTGCCGTCCAGGATTGCACTAATTACTTCGCTTTGCCCCTCGCGAAAGTCGGTAAATCCGAAATGTTCGCGTAAGGAATTTCGCGCATCAGCAAGCGATGACATCTGGCTATCCATTAAGCAATGTTCGGCTACGGGAAGGTCGACGCTCGAATTAGATATACAGTCTTTAGCATAGCACTCCAATCACATTGCGCGACTACTGACAAGGAACTATTTCTCGTTACGGAGGTTTGTGCGTCACAGGAGTGCGTTGGAGACATCGTGTTTTTTGGGCTCGGTGCACTCACAGTGAAATCGGTTTGATTGTTTCTACTGTTAAGACATCCGGTTGAGTTGCGAAGTAACGCGTTAGTGTTACTTGGGGCGAGGGCCGGTGCGTTTCCAAGAAAGCAGTTTGCCGCAGCTCCATAACCAACAAAGTCAACTATGTTGATGTTGGAAGGACAAGATCCCGTAAGTGCGGTCGCTGATTTTACGAGTGCGAGTTTTCCAGCTGTTGCCGCCATTGCAATACTTCCGGCAACATCTGTGGTCGGTAGCAAAGCACCATTTGTTCCTCCAGATATCTCCTGAATAAGGTAATACTGCCCAGGTGCGAGGACTACCGAGGAAAGAGTTGTGACCGACCAGGTTGATGCGGTTGAACTTGCGTACTGAATGGACCACCCGGTCAGGTCCACTGGAATAGAACCATTATTGAATAGCTCTACAAAGTCATTCCGAAATGGGGCGCCGGCATTTCCACCGCCACCATAGATCTGGCTGATGACTACTTTTGCCGTGTTTGGTGTTGGTGAAGGACTGGGAGTCGGCGTTGGTGATGGTTGCGGAGTTGGTGTTGGGGTCGGTGTAGGGGACGAACCCGGGGTCGGTGTGGAGTGTGTGTTTTGTGGCTCGCTCGGAGACACAAGCTGAAAGTCGTCAGAGTTATTCTGGCTGTCCTGAGTGCTACCTGCGGATCCACCTGGCCTTCGTTCATAGCTTTGATTGATATCGGCTGACAACGGAGCAATCTGTGTTCCTTCACGGAATGCTGACCCGGAACTAAGTCCTACCTGGTCGACGACGTTATCGTCAGGCCTCGTTACAGCAATTCCACCGTCGTTCGAAATACCGCTTGAGTAAGACTGATCAGCTGAGACCGATCCCGAATACGTGCTTGCAGCGGCGAGGAAGTGCCCACGAGCAGGCACAACTGTTCCCGCAGCCACAGTCAATCGAGTAGTGACGGTTGCACCGTTACTTGAACCGCGAATCTTCCAACCACTGATGTCGATGGTTGCATCGCTGTTGTTGTAGAGCTCGACAAATTCGTCATTGGCACCGTTTGGACCTCTGGTGCGAAATTCGCTGATCACGATTTGTACGTTAGGAATTGGATTGGGCGTTGGTGTTGGTACTGGCGACGGACTGGGTGAAGGGGATGGTGTTGGCGTTGGGGTAGGCGATGGAGTTGGGGTGCTTACGGTCACCATTGTGGGCGCCGACTTAACATTCCTCGCACTAGCGGTAACTTCGGCAGTGCCTGCGGTCTTCGCGGTTGCGCGACCGTTCGCGTCAACCTCCACTACGGATGGCGACGTCGTGGTCCAGTTAAAGATCACATCAGTTACCTCTTGTTGATTCTGATCAACTGCTCTCGCTGAAAACTGAATTTGTGCGCCCGGAACCAGGCTGGCCAAAGTCGGAGTTAATAAGACCGCTGAAACGGGAGGATTTGGTTGGAAGTGATTCTGATCGATTAGGACTCCCGGACTGAATAGCGACGTCGCTGCCTGACTATGTAAAGCAAAGTTTCCAGTGATGTCGGGCGAACGAGTAACAGACTGATTGTTGTCAGAAGGTGTTGCGGGTGACGAACCGTAGGTTACTGAGGTGACAATTTGGCCCAATACATCTCGTAGTGTGATCGCTCCGCCAGCGTTGGTGAGCGATAAACTGCCTGTCGATGCTTTGACGATTTGAGATCCTCCGAAGATAGTACTTGCGCCATCGGGATTGCCACCACCAAATACGACGATTGCGGTTCCCGCGGACAGAATGGTCTTCTGCGCAAACCGGTGTCGCAAAGTGTCGTTTGATGATGTGAGGCTTCGAGTTTGCAATTGATAACCACTCAGATCAATGTCTCTCTTTGTTGAATTCACGAGTTCGATGAATTCGTCTCCAGAGCTGTCCCGAACACCATCATGGTTTGCGTCGCCTGCCAGTCCATCTGGAGGATCGGCGAGAAACTCATTGATTACGACATCGCGCAGGGAGCTGCCGCTAAGCTCCAGGTTAACGGAATTGCTGGCAACACCATCTGCGCTAATCACGAGATTGGTCAATCCGAAGCCGCGTTGTTGCTTTGACACTTGGATGTGAACTTCTTCGAGACCCGGCAACGATGAAGTGTGGACCGCTTCCACTGGTGCCTCGACGCCGCCCAGGTTGGCCGTCACCTTGGTCGCATTGGCAACTCCGGTTACAAATACGCTCAGACGTAGTTGATCATCCGTTGGATCGAATGGTCCATGTGTCAACGTAACCGCATTGAGGATGACACCCTGACCTCTTCCATTCCCGGTCTCTGTGAAGATCCCCGGTGCTGTGTTAGATACAATTGCCTCTGCTGTGGATTTGAAGCCCTCGCTATTTGTCGCAACCACCTCAACTTTCCCGGCGACGATACCTGACGGAAGTAAGAAAATAACTTCATCGGGCGACGCATAGAAAATTCTGGCGGAGTTTCCATTTACTTCGATAAGAGTACCTGCGAGGGATGATGGTAAGACCTCGTTCGCATAACTAGATTTGAAAGCCAGCGCAGTACCGTGCATGCTGACGATACTTCCAATGGCTACCTGGTTCGATGGACCTGGCTCGTTGCCTTTCGCCGCCGCATTCTGAACGGTTGCGGTTCCAAATGAAGGTCTCGGCGTTGTCGTAGCGAGATAGATTTCACCGTTGTTTGCGAGATCGTCTTCGGTTACAGGCCCGGAAAGCACACGCGGAAAGCTAAAGCAGACGATACTTCCGTCGTGATTCAGACTTGCTGTGACTTCAGCTGTTGCGTTTGCGGGAGCGTTTGTTACTTGCTGGATTTGTCCGGTAGGAAGGTCGAGTACGAAGAGTTCAACACTTCCATCACCTGACAGCAGTACCCTTCGACGCGTCGCGAAAGCGACGCGTTTTCCATCGCCGCTAATCGTCGGTGCAAGTGCGACATCCGTCACTCGACTACCGAGTTGCGTCAATTGTCTTGAGGCACTCTCTTGCAGGTCAAACAGAAAGACCTGGCTCTGATTTGGTGTATAAGTCGCGGAGTAGACGATTCGTTTTCCGTTCGTGCTGATGGCGCGACCCGCTGTTAAAGCAAGTTCAGGAATTTCTCTTTCAAGTGTTGTGAGGTTTCCGGTGGTTCGATCGAACATTAAGAGATCTCCCGCGCCCTCGACAGTACGACTGACAAAAAACACTCGCGTGCCATCACCGCTTATCTTTGGATCGCTCAGCAAGCCTTCAGAAGCTGCGGTCAATTGAGTCTGTCTATTCGAAACCAGATCCAGAAGAATCAGCTCGCGGTTGCGATTTGTGTTATCTCCGGCTAGGTTGCGATTCGACAGAAATGCTATCGAACTGCCATCAGCTGAGATTGATGGTTGCCAGTTTCCATCGGCTAGTCTCGACGTTTCACTGTCTGGTTGCGTATGAGTGAGCTGACTTATGTTGGTGACGTCCGCTAAGAAGATCTCGGAGTTTCGATCCGGGTTCTCACCAACTAGATCTTCTGTAGAAGCAAATGCGATACGTGATCCATCTCGCGTGAGACTTGGAGTCATGACCCGTGTTTTCCCCAACTCACTGATACTTGCGGAGTGACCTTGAACTACACCGCGAAATCCTCGAAATGTCGTACTTCCTCCGGTGTTAGCGAGATCCGTGGTTGACTCAAACGCGATCGTCGACCCGTCATCACTGATTATCGGATTCAAATTGATCGATTGCTCAGGTGTATTTGTTATCCGTTGAACTGTTGAATTTGACTGGACTCGAGCAGTTAGTGTGATGGCCAGAAATGCAGTCGCGAGGAAGAAAAGTCTTGCTTGAAGCATCGTGAGGTGTGCTCCTATTAACTGAAACTTTAGAGTGGCGGCATTCTACTCCTGACGGTTGAAAACTCAAGAAGAATTTTTTCGACCGGGATGATTTGAAAGATGTTGATCCTTTTACCTTTTTGGTTTCGTAATAGCTGGAATCAGCTTGCCGGACAGCTGTTGTTGTATCTTAGGAGCAAAGGAGCTCGCATGAAGATTCTTATTAGCGGTTCCCACGGACTGGTCGGAGCAGCACTCATTAAGTCGTTAACAGCCGATGGTCATCAGTTTGTGCTCTTGGTCCGTCACGCTTCGTCAAACTCGTCTGAAGTCGAATGGGATCCAAACAAGGGCCAACACGTTCACGAAAAGCTCGAAGGGATTGATGCCGTAATTCATCTTGCTGGAGAGAGTATTGCTTCAGGTCGCTGGACTGACGAAAAGAAACGAGCGATTCGCGAAAGCCGAGTTAAGGGCACTAGTCTTTTGAGTAAAGCTTTGGCCCAACTTTCAAAGCCACCTTCCGTTTTTCTCAGCGCATCGGCAATTGGATATTACGGCGACCGGAAAGATGAGTTGCTCACCGAAACAAGCGCGCCCGGCAATGACTTTCTGGCTAGTGTCTGCGTCGAATGGGAGAAAGCTGCGAGTCCTGCCATTGCCAAAGGAATTCGCGTTGTGTTTACGCGATTCGGAGTCATTCTTGATAAAAAAGGAGGAGCGCTCAGCAAAATGCTTCCGCCTTTTCGGATGGGTGTTGGTGGAAAAGTTGGCGATGGCAAACAGTGGATGAGTTGGATCACGCTTGATGATGTTGTTGGCAGTGTGAAGCATGTCCTTGGGAATGCACAGATCAAAGGACCGGTTAACGTTGTCGCTCCGAATCCCGTTACAAATGCCGAATTCACACACGCGTTGGGCAAGGAACTCCAGCGTCCGACCTTCTTACCGGTGCCGGCATTCGGCGCACGTCTGGCGTTTGGCGAAATGGCCGACGCTCTGTTGCTGTCAAGCCAAAAGGTCGAACCCAAAACACTGAAAGAAACTGGATACGAATTTAGGCATGTAACGATAGATAAAGCGCTGCACCATGTCTTGAGCTAGGATTTCCTTCAATCATCTTGCAATCTTCGGTATTATCCGGGCGATTCATCGCTTAAGTTGGAGGTTCGTAAAGTGAAGGGCCTTATTTGTGCCGTTGTGCTTCTTGTCTCAGTGGGTATTTGTAACGCCCAATCGACCGACTCTATTAAGTTTGATGAGTTCGGGGGAGTATCTCTTGAAGATGAGCATGGCAGACTCGACGAATTTGCTAACGAGCTAAAAACGCAACCACAAGCGCAGGTCTATGTGTTGAGTTATGGTGGTCGCAGTTCATGCGTAGGAGCTGCCTTGAAAAACGCAGCGCGTGTGAAGTCATACCTGATTAGAGAACAGCAAATCGCCGAGTCGCGAATCGTTACAATCGATGCGGGGTACAAAGAAGGAGATACGTTTGAGCTCTGGATCGTGCCAAGTGGCGCCGCACCGCCGAATGTGAGTCCTTCGGTTGACGCTAGTGAGGTTGTCCGGCCCAGGTCTTGTTATAAGACGACAAAGAAACCGACAGCAAAATCGAAATCGACCGCAAAACCAAAGACCTCAACGAAGTCTAAGCAGTGGGCAGGTTGATCGGTCCAAAGAGGTGTTATTCGCCGAATACCTCAAGGGCGTATTTCACATTTCCAAAAGGTGCGGATACCTGCACCCCTTGAATTACATCGCGAACTTCCAGCAAAGACTCTCGAGCAATTTTCAAACCTTCATCACGACCTGCTTCTTTACTAATTGTTGAAGCTTCTCGCATGCGATCCATGATTGAAGGTGTCACTCGAACGCCTGGCACTTCATTGTGTAAGAACTCGGCATTTCGATACGAGACGAGCGGCCAGATTCCGGCAACGATTGGGATTCTCACGTGCTCAATACGTTTCAGAAAATCCCTTAATTGCTGCGTATCAAAGACTGGCTGAGTTATCGCGTACTGTGCTCCTGCCTCAACCTTCCACTCGAAGCGTCTGATCTCTTCCTCAAGATTTATTGCTCCGGGGTTTACACCCACGCCGATACAAAACGCGGTTGGTTCACCGATCGGATTATTCCCAAGGTCAAGTCCATGGTTCAGCTTGTTGACCATGTTGGTTAGACCGATCGCATCGATATCAAAGACCGCTGTTGCATCCGGGTAGGGGCCCATCTTTGGAGGGTCTCCAGTAATTACGAGGATGTTTCGCAGTCCGAGAGCGGCAGCGCCTAACAGATCGGACATCATTCCCAACAAGTTTCGATCGCGGCAGCAGTAGTGAAGAACAGTTTCGATTCCGATTTGCTGTTCTACCAGTACAGCGGTGGCAAGCGCACTCATCCTTGATTGCGCACGCGCGCCATCGGGAATATTTACGCCATCTACCCCGGCATCCTTCAACAACCGGATAGAGTCAAGCGTTTTCTTCGAGTCAACGCCCTTCGGCGGTAGTACTTCAACTGAAGTTACAAACTCCCCGTTAGCGATTTTGCATCCCCACTTGGATCTTTCTTCGGGAGGTACGACCTTTATGTCCGGAGGAGTAATTTCCTCAACATGAGCGGGAGCGCCAGAAGTAAAAGCTATTCGTTGGGCCCTCGGGGACGCAGCACGCACCGCGTCAGAGATCAGTTTGATGTGCGCAGGCGTTGTGCCGCAGCAACCGCCGATGAATTTGGCACCAGACTGGATGAATCGTTTTGCAAATTTTGACATGTACTCGGGCGAACACATGTAGAACTGCCGGCCTTGTACATCGCGTGGGAGTCCGGCGTTTGGCTGCGCAGATAATTTCTTCTTTGTAACCTCTCGCATTTTCTCGAGAGCGTTGAGAATGATCGCAGGACCAACTCCACAGTTCAGTCCAATAACATCGGCGCCCCATTCGTCCAGTCGTTGTGTAAACACTTCCGGCGTAGTTCCGAATTGAGTGTTGCCATCGGTCATTATCGTCATCTGACAGATGATTGGCAGGTCACACAGTTCTCGAACAGCGCGAATGGCCTGTCTCATTTCAGAAACGTCAGCAAACGTTTCCAGGCAGAATAGATCTACGCCACCTTCCAACAATGCTATAGCCTGAGACTTGAAAAGATCTTTTGCCTCATCGTAGGAAGTTGGACCATAAGGCTCGATACGTAAACCAAGTGGTCCAATCGCGCCGGCGACATACGCGCGATCGCCTGCAGCTTCTCTCGCGACCCGAGCGGCAATGGCATTGATCTCGTGAAGGTTTGCCTCAAGACCGTATTGTTGAAGTTTATGAGCAGTCGCCCCGAAGGTGTTGGTCTCGATTATGTCGGCACCAGCGCGTACATACTCGACATGGACTTCACGCACAAGGTCGGGGTTACTAAGATTGAGTTCGTCGTAACAACGGTTGATGTAGACACCCTTGGCGTACAGCATTGTGCCCATGGCGCCGTCAACAACGTGTATTCCGTTAGTCTCTAGCAGATCTCGAAAAGGTTCCATAAGGGGCTTTGTCTTTGGTCCATCGCTTCGGGACCCAATAAAAAATCCCGCGCCAACAACGCGGGACTTCAAAATTTGTTTGAAGTTTTCGGGATTACTTCCAAGCTTCCCGAGCTGTTTAGCTGGTTATTTTGCGTGGCCGCAAGTCGCCTTAACTCACCACGTTTTCCGTTGGTGGTTATAAGCTTCGGAAAGCGCATGTGTCAAGTTGAGCCTAATGTCGGGGCCGTCCCTCCGTGAGCGCCCCGTTTGTATCGAGTTGGGCATCTATGAAAGAAATAGGGCGCCCACGGAGGAATGCCCCTACAATCAAGAGCGTGCAATAGTGTTCGCTTTTGTAAGTCAAGCTGACAAAATTTTAGCAGAAAGACCGAGGCCGAACAGAATAAGTACATTGCTTGCTATGAAATACAGCAAGAGAATCATCGTATAAGGGCAACCATGCGTGTCTGATCTCCATCTGAGTCGCGGTTCGCAAATGTCTCTCTTCTCAAGTTGTCGTGAAACAACTGACTAATGGAGAATTAGCTGGAACGATTCCCCTGGGGGAGCCGTATACAGTGGTCCACACGGAGAATCTATTGAATGAAGCTGCCTCGAAATGTCTCGCTTACTCGCTCACTCAAGTTCACCCCATTTGCAATTATCTCGATCTTCCTTATCGCAAACGTCTCTGGCTTTCTCATAAGCAAGGCGCTGGCACCACTGACATCGTCGTCGTCAGCCGCTCAGGATATTCCAACTTCGGGAGACGCAAATATTGATCGAATGATCATGCTTGCTGGCGAACGTGAAGGTGTCGATCCTCGTTTCATTCACGCCGTGATCTGGCAAGAATCCAAGTACGATACGCTTGCCCACTCGCATGCAGGTGCACAGGGAATCATGCAACTGATGCCTGCAACGGCCCGTCGCTTCGGATGTAAGGACGTCAACAATACCGCGGAGAACATCAACGCGGGAACAAAGTACCTCAGCTGGTTGTTAAAGAGATTCTCAGGCGACGTTGCCCTGACGCTTGCCGGTTACAACGCAGGTGAAGGTTCAGTCGATAAGTACAATGGCATTCCTCCTTTCGATGAAACTCGCAACTACGTGAAGTCGATCTCCGAACGTTACGGACGCACATTTCATCCAGTGTTATCGCCTCGGGAAGCAGCACAGGCTTTCCATCTCCCCGCCATTAGTCTCGACTAACAAGATTCTTACTGCTCTTAGACCACCGCCTTGTGCGGTGGTCAGTCACGTTTGTTGCTACCTCGAAAGGAAGCCCAAGTCTTTGTTGAGGCCACCGCCTTGCGCGGTGGAGATTCACGCTCGCAGATCTCGTCGAAATCACGAGCGTGAGGAACCACCGGGCAAGCCGGTGGCCTCCAATGTTCTAAGATGAAGGCTCGGTGTAGCCACGAGCGTGCGGAACCACCGGGCAAGCCGGTGGCCTCCAATGTTCTAAGATGAAGGCTCGGTGTAGCCACGAGCGTGAGGAACCACCGGGCAAGCCGGTGGCCTCCAGTCTTCTAAGATGAAGGCTCGGTGTAGCCACTAGCGTGAGTTACCACCGGGCAAGCCGGTGGCCTCGCAAGCAGAAACGAACCGATGAACCTTCGCTTGACAGCGATTGAAGTATTTTGGCTGAATGCTCTCGGTCTTCCGTTCTACTTTTCAACAAGCCAGAAATTCTGAGAAGTCCGGTGTCAAGGTCTCCCCTTAAGTTAACGTACAAATCTGCCCTGACCCGGATGAAAACCTGCGAATAGAGGAACTCTTATGAGCACGCGCGAAGCGACTGAAACCAACGGTGTACCCATGGACACTCACGGATTCTTCGGTCACCCAAAAGGCCTCTCAACTCTGTTCTTCACCGAAATGTGGGAACGCTTCTCGTATTACGGCCTGCGACCACTGCTCGTCCTGTTCATGTCAGCCGCCCTTGCTCAAGGAGGATTCGGTATTGAACGCAGCCAAGCTTCAGCGATCGTCGGAATATACGCCGCTAGCGTTTACCTCATGTCGTTGCCAGGTGGCTGGGTCGCAGACCGGCTTCTGGGCTTGCGTCGGGCGATCTTTATCGGCGCGGTACTGATTTCGCTAGGTCATATTTCGATTGGTTTGTCCGCTTTCGCTCACGGCAAAGTACCTTTCTTTATTGGTTTGATATTCATCGTCCTCGGCACAGGTTTGTTGAAACCAAACATTTCAGCAATCGTCGGCGATCTTTATCCAGAAGGGGGCGCTCGACGCGACGCAGGTTTTTCAATCTTCTACATGGGTATCAACACCGGGTCGTTTGCTGGTCAACTTGTAACTGGACTATTGGGTGAAAAGTTTGGCTGGCATTGGGGATTTGGAGCAGCCGGTGTTGGCATGCTGATTGGCTGCGCACTGTTTGCGTTTCGCTCACGAACAACTCTAGGAAACCTGGGACTTGAGCCGTCTCGCAATCCCGATCCAATCGTTCAAGCTCGTCAGGAAAAGACGATCAAATTGTCGTTGATCGTTGGACTCTCATTGCTAGCACTTGTCGTAGCACTGACAGCATCAGGCGCAATTACAATAAACCCGCAGGAAGTCGGCAAAAGCATGACCTACGTACTGGTAGGAATGGCAGTGCTGTATTTTGCTTATGTCTTCATCGCCGGCGGGTTGAATATCGATGAAAAGAAACGAGTTGTAGTTATCGCCATACTGTTTCTGTTTGCCGCAATTTTCTGGGCAGCTTTTGAACAGGCTCCGACTTCTTTGAATCTTTTCGCGCACGATTTTACAAATCGAACGGTCGGTGGTTGGGAGGTACCAGCTGTCTGGTTTCAATCAGTAAACTCTTTATTCATCATTCTATTGGCGCCGGTTTTTGCATCAGTTTGGTTGGCCTTAGCGAGGAGGAATACCAATCCTTCAAGTCCGGTCAAATTCTCGATGGGTCTTCTATTCGGAGGTCTCGGATTCGCCTTAATGATTCCAGCAGTAAATTGGGTCGTCTCTGGTGGAGGTTCCGTAAAGGTATCGTTGTGGTGGTTGGTGATCAGTTACTTTTTCCAGACACTTGGCGAATTGTGCTTAAGTCCAGTGGGACTATCCTCGATGACCAAACTTTCGCCACGAAAGTATGTGGGCCAAATGATGGGTATTTGGTTTCTCGCGACTGCCGTTGGGAATCTAATTGCAGGTTTGGTTGGAGGTAACGTAGATCCTGAAAAACTCGACCAAATGCCTGGACTATTTATTGGAACTGCCGGGGCTCTTATCGGTGCTGCGGTCGTTTTGGGAGCGCTGACTCCCTTCATCAAGAAAATAATGCCGCAAGACAATTAAACTAAACAGGAGATCAGCGTTGCTCAATCGTTCAACTCTCTGTATCGCGCTCGCGGTACTGTTCTCATTCTCTTCTTTTGTAGCTGCACAACAAAAACTCCTTACAATCGACGACATCTTTGATCCCGTAAAGAAGGTTAACTTTGGTGGAACAAGTCCGACTATCCGCTGGCTTAAGGATGGGAAACACTACCTTCTGACGAATGATCCATCGAAGCGCGACGTTCCGCGGTTGCAGAAAATTGATGCAACGACTGGTGAAGCTGGTCCGTTTTTCGATGCGGCGAAAATGCAGGCTGCGTTTGCCGCACTTCCGGGAATTCGAGTGGAGGACGCAAAACAATTGGCAAACCGTGGTTCGTATAACTTGAACCCGGCCGAGACTGCGGCGCTCATCAATTGGGCCAACGATCTCTTCTACTACGAGTTTGGAAGTGATCGGGCGATCAGGTTGACCAGTACTCCTGACGATGAGGTCGGCGAGAGTTTTAGCCCCGATGGACGAATGATCAGCTTTGTTCGTGGAAATAATCTTTACGTTGAAGATCTCGGAATGCAGAGACGAGAACGGGCGTTGACGAATGATGGCAGCTCCAAAATTCTCAACGGCCGGCTTGACTGGGTTTATCAGGAAGAAATCTACGGCCGAGGAAATTTTGGTGCTTACTGGTGGAGCCCGGATTCAAGTGCGATAGCTTTTCTTAGAATAGACGAACGTCCGGTGCCTGAATTTACTGTCGTCGATCACATCCCACTGGACCAGAAGCTGGAAGTCACCTCTTATCCAAAAGCTGGAGACCCAAACCCTATTGTCAAACTTGGTATCGCTCCGGCCGCAGGTGGCGACATTCGTTGGGTGAATACCTACAAGTATCAACCGGAGGATTTATTGATCACGCGTGTGACCTGGAGTCCTGACAACAAGAGCGTTGTTTACCAGGCGCAAAACCGCGAGCAGACTTTCCTTGATCTTAACGCCGCCGATCCGCGGAGCGGCGAAAGTCGGATACTGATACACGAGGCCACGAAAGCTTGGGTCGCGACGAACGACAATCCAACCTGGTTGAGGGATGGTTCGTTTCTTTGGTTAAGTGAACGTACTGGTTGGCAGCACATTTATCACTACGATGCCAACGGCAAGCTGCTTCGCCAGGTCACGACCGGTAATTGGGAAGCGGATCCTTTCGAAGGTGTCGATGAAGACAAGGGTGTGATCTATTTCTCGTCGACCGAACACAGCCAGATTGCGCCCCAGCTTTACAGTGTCAAGCTGGATGGAACCGGGCTAAAGAGATTGACGACTACCGAAGGCTTTCATCGCATCAACTTTAGCCCCGAGTACAACTACTTCATAGATTCGCGGAGCGATATCAATACGCCGGCCCAGATGACTCTCTACGATGCGGACGGAAAGCTCGTACGAGTGGTTAACGAAAACAAAGTTGATGCTTTGAAGGAGTACAAGCTGGGAACCGCGCAGTTGTTACAGGTCAAGACTCGGGATGGCTTCGATATGGAAGCAATGATGATTAAGCCGCCCGATTTCGATCCCAAAAAGAAATACCCGGTGATGTCATTTACCTATGGTGGTCCACATGCACCTCAGGTGCGCAACTCATGGGGCGGAACAACCTACATGTGGCACCAATTACTCGCCCAGAAAGGTTACATCGTCTGGGTCTGTGACAACCGGACAGCAAGCGGGAAGGGAATTGAATCTACCTGGAACGTCTACAAGAATTTCGGTGAATTGGAGTTGCGAGACCTTGAAGACGGAGTGTCGTGGTTGAAGACTCAACCTTACATCGATGGCTCGCGGATCGGTATCTGGGGTTGGAGCTACGGCGGATTCATGACGAGTTACGCATTGACCCACAGTCAAAGCTTCAAGATTGGTATTGCCGGTGGTACGGTCTCCGATTGGCGGAATTACGACAGTGTTTACACCGAACGTTATATGGGGACACCGCAAAACAATCCGGAAGGCTATAGGAAGAGTTCGCCAGTCAATTCGGCAAAAGATTTACATGGCAAGTTGCTCCTGATTCATGGAGCAATTGACGACAACGTGCACATGTCTAACACGATTCAATTCGTGTATGAACTTCAGAAAGCAGGGAAGCAGTTTGAGTTGATGCTGTATCCAAAATCGCGTCACGGTGTGACTGACCCGTTGTTGGTGAAGCATATGCGCCAATTGATGACGGACTTTATCCAGGCAAATCTGTAACCCTTTAGTAGCTACATCCGCAGTAACTTTTCAAGCTCTTCTGTCGGAGCGCGTATGTCCTCGTGCGCTAGCGCGCGCAGGAGACTTCTAGATACATAGATGTACTTTGGGCAAGTTAGCGCACGAGGACGTACGCGCTCCGACAGAAGAGCTTGAAGGTGAGACGCGAAGAGGTTACTAAAGGGAAGCTATTAGTTTCGCTGGCATCGAGGGCAAAAGTAAGTTGAGCGGCCTCCGTGAGCGACACGCCGGATCTTTGTGCCACAAATAACGCAAGGCTCGCCCTCACGCTCATAGACATTCCAAAATCTTTCAGGAGTACCAAAGTAACTCGACTCTCCATCCTCGAGATTGATTTGAAGTGTAGAGCCAGCCTCAATTGCCTCGCTTAAGACATCGCGAATTGCCTGGTGCAGCTTTCTGGCTCTTGGTTTCGAAAGACGGTTCGCTGCTTTCAGCGGATGCACTCCCGCGCGAAATAGTGCTTCTACTGCGTAGATATTTCCCAGTCCAAGCACACGCGTTTGGTCCAATAGCAATTGTTTCAAACTGCGACGTGATTTTGACAACGTCTCGAGAAAATAACTCTCGCTGAAGTCGTCTGAGAGCGGCTCAGGTGCCAATGTGGAAAGTTCTTTGGGAGGTTTATCAGGATTTGCAATGAAGCGCATGCGGCCAAACTGGCGCATATCACAAAAGACCAACCTCTTTTCATCATCTAGGTAGAAAATGACGTGGGCGTAGGGCGGCAGGGTTTCATCACGGGTAAGCGAGACAAACTTACCGGTCATTCGCAGGTGAGTAGTGAGAATTTGGCCCGACTCAAGTTCGAATAGAATGTGCTTACCACGCCGGCCCACAGCTTTAATAAGTGAGTTCCTCAGCTTACGATCAAATGCAGGTCGCGTAATATCGGGAGCAATACGTTTTAGTTTGAGTTCTGCGGCGAGAATCCGTCTTCCAACAACAACTGGACGCAATGCCCGGACAACATGCTCTACTTCAGGAAGTTCAGGCATAAATTACTCGACGGGATGTGGGATGCGGGTCTCAGTTGATGGCTGCTTTTTCACCGGCGGAAAGTAACGTCTTCATTTTTTCATTTGAAGTGGCTTCGGAGTAGATGCGGAGAACTGGTTCAGTACCAGACTGACGAAACAAGAGCCAGGACTCGTCGGCAAAGAGTAACTTGGTGCCATCCATCGTGTTAACGCCGACGACTTCGTAACCAGAAAACTCCGATGGAGGTTGATCCGCCAGTAGGGCCACCAGATCCTGCCCCTTACTGACCGGCATATGAATATCTCGTCTACCAAATCGAAACTCGCCAAACTCTTGGTGTAAATCAGCCAGCATCTTTGAAGGCGGCTTACCTGCTGTTGTAATAGCTTCGAGAAAAAGCAGGGAATTCAAGATGCCGTCACGTTCGGGTATATGGCCTTTTACGCCAATGCCACCAGACTCTTCCGCGCCAAGTAATACATCATCATTCAACATCAACTCGGCAATGTATTTGAAACCGATGGGAGTTTCGTAAAGCTTCAGCCCCATTGCCTCGGCGATGCGTTTGGTAAGCACCGATTGAGAGACTGTAACCACAACTGCTCCAGACATATTTCTTTGTCGAGCCAGATGCAAAAGCATCAATGGAACAACGTCGTGCATCGTCATTGTTTGGCCGAGCTCGTCAACTGCTCCAACACGGTCAGCGTCACCATCTGTGGCGAGGCCCACCAGTGCTCGCGTGGTGACAACTCTTTCTTTGAGTGGACCAAGGTTCTGATCGATCGGTTCAGGGTTGACACCACCAAATAACGGATCGCGGAATCCACGAATAGTTTCGACTTCCAGCTGGCCACCTTTTAGAAATCCTTCGACCCATGTACCTGCCGAACCATGCATTGGGTCGACAATTACTTTTCCCTTTGCGTTACGTAGCCTGTCCAAATCAACGTACGACTCGATCTGTTTGCGATAACTAGTAATCGCCGGTTCCAGGATTTCGTGTCCATCCGTTTTAACATCCGCGCGTTTCGGAGGATTGACGTCGACTAGCTTTTCAACCGCAGTCGTCGTTTCCGGTGCGGCACTTCCACCCCAAGGCGCCTTTATTTTGAAGCCATTGAAATTTGCCGGGTTGTGAGACGCAGTGATTACGATTCCTCCGGTAGCACCCAGATGTTTCACTGCCCACGAGATCACGGGGGTGGGTTGCGACTCCGGAAACATGGCGAAGCGAAAGTTGTTGCCTGCCATTACTTCTGCAGATCGAAGAGCAAACTTTTCTGATAGGAACCTGTTGTCGAACCCAATGATGACCAAAGGCGCAGCACTCATGATGGAATCGACGACTACGTTGTGGAATTGTTGACTGGCGGCTTCATCGATACTGAATTGCCCGACCGCAACAGCCTGTTCAATTAGTTCTTCGGCTCGATGCGCGACTAGATAATCAGCGAAAGCCTGTGCCACTCTTTCGACATTGACGAAGGTGAACTCGCGGGCAATCACGGCGCGCCAACCGTCCGTTCCAAATTTTATTGGGACGAACCGTGGCGTCATCCTCTTGGACCTCCAGTGATCGTGTAATCAGTTAAAGAAGACTTATCGCCAAGTACTGAGCCTGGACCAACAATGGCTGATCTTCCGATGTGACAACCGCGTCCCGCGATTGCGTTGGTTACTTGTGCGGCTGTCCCTATGCGGGTATGAGGCCAGATCACCGAGTTTTCGACACGCGCACGTTCTTCAACAAAACAGCCTGAGCCGAGGACCGAGTTTATGATCTGGGCGCCGGGTTTGATCTGGCATTCGTCACCAATCATCGAGAGTTCATCAATTTCGGCGACCGTTGCCGAGTCAAACTGTCCCCGTCGATCCTTTATATGTATTCGACCGACTGAGTTTGATAACAAATCCGCGTGGACCTTGAGATATCGCTCAGGAGTTCCGATATCGATCCAATAGGTCCGCGGCGGAATGTGCGCAAAGAATGGCTCCTCGCGTTTCAGTAGATCAGGGAAGAGTCCGTACTCGAATGAGTAATTCTCACCGGTCGGTAAGAAGTCGAGCACTTTTGGTTCAAGAATATAAGTACCCGCATTGATCGTATTGCAGGTGATCTCCTCGGCCTTAGGCTTCTCGAGAAAACGTCGAATACGACCGTCTTTCTCAGTTTCAACAAGTCCATAACTCTGGGGGTTATCAACAGGTGTCAGGACAATCGTTGCCGTGGCTTTTCGTTCATTGTGTTCGCGGATTACTGCTTTAAGGTCGAGGTCCGTAAGAATGTCGCCGTTGAACACGACGGTTGGTTCACGAATCAGGTCTTCTGCGAACTTATAGGCACCAGCTGTTCCCATCGGTTGCGGCTCAACTGTGTATTTGAGCTTTACACCAAAATCAGAACCATCACCCAGCAGTTGCTCAATCTTGTTTGGCTGATAAGAGAGCGAGAGTGTTATGTCGTTGATTCCGGCGCGACGAAGAGTGTCGATCTGATAGAGAAGGAATGGTCGATTACAAATCGGAACAATGGGTTTCGGAGTATAGACGGTTAGCGGGCGCAGTCGTGTACCTTTGCCTCCCGCAAGAATGAGTGCTTGCATGCTTGTTTATTTATCTGACATTAACAAAAAGTTAAATAGCACTTGAGTCTAACATTAGTGAATAGGAGATAGATAATCTGACTGTTTTTTATTCTTGTACGTAGCGGCGAAGCTCGTTTACACAAGCAATCTGCTGAATCTAACCGTAGATGATGCGTCGCGGGTGGACGAGTTGACGGCCAGCAATTACCATTAGATAGATGGAACGAAGTGTATTTATTTTTGGAGTGAAAGATGTCTGAAATAAACGAGGCTGTAATAATCAGTGCAGCAAGAACTCCTGTTGGCAAGTTTCTTGGTTCGCTAAAAGGCTTTTCAGCGACGGAACTCGGTTCAATCGCAGTGCGCGAAAGCGTTCGACGTGCCGGAGTCAGACCAGAAGATGTAGACGAGGTCATCATGGGTTGTGTGATCCAGGCTGGCTTAGGCCAGAACCCGGCCCGTCAAGCCGCACTTGGTGGTGGTCTTCCTTCTACTGTCTCAGCAGTCACCGTCAACAAAGTCTGCGGTTCAGGTTTAAAGGCTGTAATGATGGCTGCTCAAGGTGTCCAACTCGGTGATACTGACATTGTTGTAGCCGGCGGCATGGAATCTATGAGCAACGCTCCATACTTGATTCCAAAAGCGCGAGAGGGTTACCGGCTAGGTAACGGCGTACTCGTAGATTCAATGATTCAAGATGGCCTATGGTGCGCTTTTGAGAACTATCACATGGGATGTACCGGCGAAGTTGTTGCAGAAGAATACTCTGTTGGTCGAGGTGAGCAAGACCAGTACGCAGTTGGATCGCATCAAAGGGCGGCAGCGGCAATCAAAGCCGGAAAATTCAAAGATGAGATTGTGGCGGTTGAAATACCACAGAAAAAAGGCCCCGCATTGGTATTCGACACGGATGAGACAGTTCGCGAAGACACCTCGGTTGAGACTCTTTCGAAGCTGAAACCAGCATTTAAGTCTGATGGAACTGTAACTGCTGGAAACGCCCCGGGAGTTAATGATGGCGCATCCGCCGTAGTGGTAACTTCAATGAATCGCGCGCGACAACTGAAAATTGAACCCATGGCTAGGATCGTCGCACAAGCAACTGCAGGCGTAGAGCCTAGACTCGTGATGATGGCCCCGGTGGAAGCCGTCAAGAAACTCCTGAAGAAAACAGGTTGGGCAGCGAGCGAAGTCGATTTAGTCGAATTGAATGAAGCGTTTTCGGTTGCCGCGATTGCGGTGACACGCGAACTCGGCCTTGATCCTGAAAAAGTTAACGTTAATGGTGGAGCCGTAGCGCTGGGGCACGCGATTGGTCAGTCGGGCTCACGTTTACTGACCACGATTTTGTATGAGTTGAAACGACGAGACGCGCATCGTGGAATTGTCTCCCTCTGTCTGGGTGGCGGTAATGCGGTTGCAATGGCAATCGAACGGTAGTGCTGATTTATTAAGGGATAGTTGGAATAAGGAGTACAAGTTTGACGCCTGAAGAACACAACAAGTACTTAGGAATTTCGCATTTAGTATATGGCGGAATGATTCTCGCCCTAATGATCTTCATAATGATCTTTTTCGCTATCGCAATGGCAGGTGCACCCGGTGGGCCACCTTTTGCAGTAGTAGGCATAATGTGGGTGTTCATTGGAGCCATTTACGGGTTGATGACGGTCCCCTCATTAGTAGCTGGCTATGGCCTACTCAAGCAGCGTCCCTGGGCCAAGATAGCAGCGATCGTAGCTGGTGTAACCGCAGCTATGCAGTTTCCCATCGGAACCGCAGTTTGTGCCTACACATTCTGGTTCTTATTTAGTGAGCCTGGTAAGTATCTCTACGACAGTCCACGTCAGTACGCGCTGCCGTCTGGGGCCAACCCATGGTATCGCGAGGTGGCAAAGCGTGAAGATACTCGATACACACCGCCCCCAACACCGCCTGATTGGCGATAGTTTCAGGAGACCGGACAGTGACTGAAGTCTTTGGCGTGATCGGCGCTGGCACAATGGGAAACGGAATAGCGCAAGTTGCTGCGCGGGCTGGTTACAGTGTCGTAATGCAGGATGTGCGAAACGATTTCCTAGAGCGTGGTCTAGGCGCGATCGATAAAAGTCTTCAGCGAGATGTTGATAAGGAAAGGCTGAGTGCAAAGGAAAAGCTCGAAATTGCCGGTCGGATTCAGACCACAACGAGTCTTGAGGCGTTTAAGGAAGCTTCAATTGTGGTTGAAGCCGTAACTGAAAACCTGACTATTAAGACCGAAGTTTTTCAGGCACTTGATCGGATTACTCCTGCAAAAGCAGTTCTCGCGTCGAACACTTCCTCAATATCGATAACCAAACTTGGCGCCGCGACAAAACGACCCGATAAAGTCATCGGAATGCACTTTATGAATCCAGTGCCAGTGATGAAACTGGTTGAAGTTATTCGAGGGATGGCAACTTCGGACGATACCTATCAACAAGTACGGCTGATTTCGGAGAAACTAGGTAAAACGGCACTTGATTGTCAGGATTCACCGGGTTTTGTATCGAATCGCGTACTCATGCCGATGATTAATGAGGCGATCTTCGCTTTGTATGAGGGAGTCGCCACGCGCGAGAGTATTGATGGAATCATGAAGCTTGGCATGAATCATCCAATGGGGCCTCTAACGTTGGCAGATTTCATCGGTTTAGATGTATGTCTTGCAATCATGAATGTGTTATACGATGGGTTGGGAGATCCCAAATACAGACCTTGTCCATTGTTGAAGCGCTACGTAGACGCTGGCTGGCTCGGTCGTAAAACGGGACGAGGTTTTTACGAGTATTGAAGCCCTGGGTGATTAGAACTTAATGCCAAGTCAAATATTTCATTATTGTCAGCGATGTCTTGCGGCGAATGCGCTCGGCCAGGACTTTTGCACTCGGTGCGGTACGCGCCTGATGATCATTGTTGAGCCGTCGTCTGCCCGATTCGAAGCGAGTGAATCGAGCCACTCTTCCGAAGAACATCTACTCGAAAGAATCTCGGCAACCGAAAACCGAATCTCGCGTCTCACCGAACGACTCGAACGTAGTCTGGAGTTGCTGTTACGACAGGCGCAGAACGCCTATCTTGATCGTTCATTACTTAAGGCCCTGATTGGACTTCTTACCGAAGACGATATCGTACAGACCAATCGGCTCGAGCAATTGTGGAGTGACCTTTGTCAAAAGGACGCGTTACAGCACGATGAAGGTGCGCAGCGTGAAAAGTTACGACTGAGTATTCTCGCGGGGTCAGGAGTCCGTGATCAAACATTTCGTGAGCTAGTCAACGAAGGCTTTCTTTTCATAGAAGACAAACAGCAGGCGCAGGGAATTAGTAAACTTCGTCGTGCAGCCGAAATACACTCTGACAATTCAAGCCTGAACTTGTTTCTAGGCGAACACTTCTTTAGACGTGGTAACACTCGTCTCGCGCGAACTTATCTTTCGAAGGCACACGATGCGACACCTGAGGATGTCAGAATTCTGCTTCTGCTTGGCTTAACGTGTGCAGACGATGGCGAACTAGTGCGAGCCAAAGAGTTGCTGAGTGAGGCGACTCAACGCGGTGATTCTTCATTCGCCGTTCACTATGCTCTCGGCCGACTGTTTGTGGAAGAACAGGATTGGTCGCACGCTTTGAGCGAGTTCAAGCAAGCATTGAGCACCAGACCATCACCCGAAGCGCATTACGTCCTCGCTTGTGTCTATTATCAGATGAGGCGGGACACTCTGGCCGTCCGTCATTTGAAAAAAGCGATTGAGATGGATGCAGGCTACAACGAAGCCATCTATTTACTGACAATCGTAAATAGCCGCAGGAGTGAGACAAAGCCTGGAAAGGGATCTTCTGCTAAAACTCGTGCCGCGGTTTCAAATTCGGCCAGCAAGGTAAAAGTCGATGGACTGTACGCAATTGCTCCACTTTTTGAAGTAGGTAAGTCGCGTTCACGTCTGATGACCGGAAGTGACAAGCGACTTGCTCGAGCTTTGCGTGAGGATGCGTTGCGAAGTCCTGACTCTCACAGTCCTGAAAGCTAGTCCTGAACTACTGAGGACCTTTTTGTCCAAAAACCTCCTCCCATGATGTTGTGCCCTAATAATTTAAGCCTCTAAGCGTTCTAAACTTGTAAGGGCGCCCCCATTTCTGCAGACCCAGTTAACCAGATTTGGTAATCCTAATTACCAAGGAAAGGGTGCCTACGGAGCGACGGCCCCTACAAATACGGTACTACCTGCGTTGACAGGGCGTTTCTCCTCGCTATAATGGGCCTTTTGCGCACAAGGCGTCGAAAACAGACATCGACCACAGTGCGGAGTAAGATGCGGATTGAACTAGCAAACCTCGAGGACGGCAAAGAAGTCTTCGCTAACACGTATCAGCCTGAGGAGCTGGTCCTAAGCGACGACCGCGTCAAAATCGTAAAGCCGGTCGCTGTAAATGGAAAAGTGAGACGTGCGGGAGCCGAGGTTTTTGTTACCGGTCACTTAGAGACGCAAGTTGAAATTGAGTGCGATCGTTGTTTGAAGCCGTTGGAATCAGTCATTAATAACGACTTCGGGTTGGAGTATATTACCGACTCCGAATATAAAGCTTCGAACATTGTAGAGCTTTCTGAGGAAGACCTGGCGGTATCAGTTTTTGACGGTGAGGCGATTGACGTCGATGAGTTGGTGAAGGAGCAGTTGTTGCTTTCGTTGCCATCACGAAGTCTTTGCCGTGAAGACTGCAAAGGAATCTGTCCCGTTTGCGGCGCCGATAAAAACTCAAGCAATTGCAACTGTGAATCTAGCGAAGGCGACCCAAGATGGGCCGCTCTGCGAAATTTGAAGGTTGAATAAATTTGGTCCAGTTGGACCGCCATTTAATTTGTTAACAGTTTGTATTTAGAAACGGAGTAATCATGCCAAATCCAAAACGACGACACTCAAAGGCACGTCGTAACAAACGTCGAGCTCACGACGCGCTGCGTGTACCGCAGACAAATCTATGTCCAAATTGTCGTGAGCCGCGTATGCCACATCGAGTATGTCCGAAGTGTGGGCATTACAACGGCCGCGAAGTTGTCCATATAGAACAATCCTAGCTATCTCGTGCGCAGTCAGTCGAAGAACGAAGCCCAGCTGACGGGTAAAGTTGTCGTCGATGCCATGGGAAGCGATCACGCTCCGAATGTTGAAATCGACGGCGCTCTAGCTGCGACTCGTGATCTTGGTGTTGGCGTCATTCTTGTCGGCCAATTCCACAAGGTTGAACCAGAACTTCGGCGGTGTGGATGGCGTGGCGACGGTGATATGGGGATAGAGTTGGTTGATGCCGAAGAGGTCATCGCAATGGATGATCCAGTGGCAACCTCAGTCCGACGTAAAAAGAAGAGCTCTTTGAGGATCGGTACTAGGCTGGTAATTGAAGGTCGAGCGGATGGTTTTGTGTCCGCCGGTAACACTGGTGCGGCGATGGCGACCGCAAAGATGGTGTTTGGAACGTTGCCTGGCGTTGACCGGCCGGCGTTGGCCGCGATGATTCCGACCAAGGCCTCCAAGCCAACCTTGTTACTGGATGTTGGCGCCAACTCCGAATGTAAGGCACACCACCTGGCGCAGTTTGCAGTTATGGGTGATGCTTACTCGAGATCAGTACTCGGAACGTTAAAGCCGACCGTAGGACTGATGAGTATCGGGGAAGAAGAGGCCAAGGGAAACGACCTGACTAAAGAAGCGTTTCCATTGTTGCGACAACTGAGCAACATAAACTTCGTTGGAAATGTTGAAGGCCGTGACGTGTTCTCGGGAACGGTTGATGTGATTGTCACCGACGGCTTCACGGGAAATGTAATGTTGAAGCTATCGGAAGGTTTGACAGAAGCAATGCTCGCAATGTTAAAGCGGGAATTGACGGCCACTGCGGTGACAAAAGCCGGGGCCGTTCTCGCCAAGCCCGCTTTCAGAAGTATCAAAAAACGACTGGATTACTCAGAATATGGCGGAGCGCCGCTCCTGGGCGTTAGCCGCATCGTAGTAATAGGGCACGGACGATCAAACGCCCGGGCCATTAGAAATGCGATCCGGAGCGTTAAGGAGTTTTCTGAGAATCGAACAAGCGAGAGGATAAAACAAGGAATAGCCGAAACGGCATCGTTTCACTCGTTAAGCGTGGCTGGCGGCAGTTTTACTCACTAAAGTTATTGTGGATAGTTTGGCTTTTATTTTGTTAGTAGATACTATTACGGCCCGCTTACAAGCTAGAGGCAATTAATGGCAAATCAACGCGCTGGATTTCTGGGCACCGGACATTCTTACCCTGAAGGCATTTTAACGAATGCTGATCTTGCCGAACTCGTCGACACGTCTGACGAGTGGATCACGACGCGTACTGGAATCAAGCAACGTCGCAAAGCGGCACCAGATGAGTACACCTCGATGTTTGCGGTACGTGCAGCGCGACAAGCTATCGAACGCGCCCGGTTGGATCCTTCTGAGATCGATCTACTTCTTTGCGCAACTGTAACTCCCGATCAAATCCTCCCGTCCACAGGTTGCATCATTCAGGCAGAAATTGGTGCGAACAACGCCGCTGCAATGGATATCGTTGCGGCTTGCTCAGGATTTTTGTACGGAGTGTCGCTGGCAGACTCGATGATCCAGACAGGTCAGATTAGAAATGCGTTGGTTATTGGTGCTGAAATACTGACCCAGTATGTCGATTACACGGATCGTCAAACCTGTGTGTTGTTCGGAGATGGCGCGGGCGCTGCTGTGCTGGGCCCGGTAGAAGGCAATCGTGGAATATTAGCGACGAAGATTAAGTCAGACGGCCGATTTGAAGAGCAACTCTTTTCGCCGGGCGGAGGTACGCGAAAGCGTCCGACTGCTGAGACGCTCGCCTCGGGAGATCACTTCTTCAAGATGCGAGGGAATGAGCTGTTCAAGGTTGCCGTTCGCTCGATGGCCGAGATTTCGCGCGAAGTGTTAGAGACTTCTGGTCTAAGAACCGAAGATATCGATCTCTTTATTCCGCATCAGGCTAATCAACGAATAACTGAAGCGGTCGCAGATCGTCTCAATGTTGGTACTGAAAAGATCTACTCAAACATCGCGGTACATGGAAATACTTCGTCTGCATCAATTCCAATTGCGTTGGATGAATGTGTCGAAGCTGGTCGAATCAAGGAAGGGGATTTAGTGTTAATGACTTCCTTCGGAGGCGGCGTCACCTGGGGTGGCGTGCTGGTTCGTTGGTAGATTTGTATCGGTCTCGATCATTAAGTGAGTAACGAAGGAACATTGACAGCTGAAAGTGAAGAGTCGGGAATTGCATGTATCTTTCCCGGCCAGGGTTCGCAGTACGCTGGAATGGGAAGGGAATTAGCGGAAGCTTACCCTGAAGCGCGTCGAGTTTTTGATGAAGCTGATTCAGCTCTCGGGTTCTCCATTTCGCGCCTTTGTTTTGAAGGCCCAGCTGAAGAATTGCAGCTGACAGAAAACACGCAGCCTGCAATTCTGACTACATCAGTTGCAGCGTTCCGAGTTCTTGAGACGAATGGATTGCCAGCGACCTCGTTTGTAGCCGGACACAGTCTTGGGGAATACTCTGCCCTGGTTGCTGCAGGGGCGTTGGATTTCGCTGACGCGGTGCGGACAGTAAGAGCGCGTGGAAAATACATGCAGGAAGCTGTTCCTGTAGGCACGGGTGCCATGGCTGCGGTATTGGGCGCCGAAGTAAGTGAAGTTGAACGTGTCTGCGCTGAAGCAAGTCAGGGACAGGTTTGTTCCACAGCGAATTTGAATTCACCGAATCAAGTTGTGATCGCGGGAAATGCGCAGGCTATTGATCGAGCAATGGAGTTGCTAAAGGGGATTGCCAAAAGAGTGGTAAAGCTAAATGTTAGCGCCCCATTCCATTGCGCGCTCATGAAACCCGCGCAGGAAAGATTAGGAGTTGACCTTGAGAAGGTCACTTTCAGCGATTCGAAGATACCTGTAGTAACGAATGTTGATGCAGCTATCACGACGATCCCAGCGGCACTGAAGGACGCACTCTATAGACAGGTCTCCGCACCTGTTCGTTGGGTAGAGTCGATGGAGTTGCTGAAGAAACAAGGTATTGGCACTTTCATTGAGGTTGGTCCGGGGAAGGTCTTAAGTGGCCTGATGCGGCAGATCAACCGAGATGCGATCTGTCTTAACGTAGAAGACGCAGCGAGTTTGGACGCGACTCGTGTCAAGCTGGCTGCATGAGATGAAATTGATTTTAATAACTCATAGAGGAGCAAAACGACATGCCCGATCAAGAGATCGAGAATAAGGTAAAGCAGATAATCGTCGACGAACTCGGTGTAGACGAGAACGAAGTCACGCCGAACGCCCGGTTTATCGATGACCTCGGCGCTGACTCGCTGGACACGGTTGAACTTGTGATGCGCTTTGAAGAAGAGTTTGGAATCGAGATTCCAGACGAAGATGCAGAGAAGATTCAGAGTGTGCGAGACGCTTACAACTATATCGACCAACACAAAAAGTAGTATGAGTGATAAGTGATGTGGCACTGTCTAAATGTGGGCGGCACCGCCCTCGATTTGTCACCCACCCCTGATCACTTGTCCTTACTCTAACAAGGAGCTTTAACTTGACACGTCGTGTCGTGATTACCGGCCTCGGTCTTGTCACTCCCGTTGGCAATACGGTCGCAGATACCTGGACTGCGCTCATGAGTGGCCGCAGTGGCGCTGACTACATCAAGAAGTTTGACGCTGAAAGATTCTCCGTAAGATTTGCTTGCGAAGTAAAAGACTTCGACCCACTGAAGTTCATTGCTAAGAAAGAGGCGCGCAAAATGGGTGCCTTTATTCATTACGCAGTGGTAGCAGCGATTGAAGCCGTCGCTGACAGTGGATTCCAGATGACACCCGAAGGAAAATTTCCCGCCGAGTTTGCTGAGAACGCAGGTACTTATATCAGCAGCGGGATCGGTGATTTCTGGGCTATCGAGCGCGAGCATTCAAAACTTCTCGATGATGGTCCCGACCGCGTTTCGCCGTTCTTTATCGTATCCGCAATCGTCAACCTTGCAGCTGGTCAGGTATCTATTCGGTTTGGCGCAAAGGGTCCGAATTCGGCAACGGCTACGGCTTGTGCGGCTGGCGCACACGCGATCGGCGATAGTTTCAGAATCATTCAACGCGGAGACGCCGATCTGATGATCTGTGGTGGTGCCGAATCAGCCATTACTCCAATGAGTGTCGCTGGTTTCGCCTCTATGAGAGCACTGTCGACCAACAATGACGACCCAGTACATGCTTCGCGCCCATTCGAAAGAGATCGGGATGGATTTGTGATCGGCGAAGGCGCCGGAATCATGGTGCTCGAAGAACTCGAATCGGCGAAGCGGCGCGGAGCTCGAATCTACGCCGAGCTGGTTGGCTACGGAGCCGCAGCCGATGCATTTCATCTCACCATGCCAGATGAAACAGGATCTGGTGCGAGACGAGTAATGCAGAAGACTCTAAAAGACGCCAAGGTTGAGCCACAGCAGGTGGGATATATCAACGCCCACGGAACTTCGACGCCTTACAACGATAAGTTTGAAACTCTCGCAATCAAGGATACTTTCGGCGCCCACGCGTACAAATTAGCGGTGAGTTCAACGAAGTCGATGACCGGGCACCTACTTGGTGCTGCGGGAGGTATCGAGGGAATTTTTTCGGTACTTGCGCTGTATCGGAAAATGCTGCCGCCGACAATCAATTATTTCAATCCGGATCCGGCTTGCGACTTAGACTACATTCCCAACGAACCTCGTCCAGCAGAAGTCGAGTACGTGTTATCCAACAGTTTTGGCTTCGGTGGAACAAATGCAGCCCTGTTGTTTAAGAGGTATGAGGAATAAAAGCTGGTCTTAGGGCTTTGAGCTTTGATCTTTGGTCTGTCACGAAGGTTGAGCTTAGTCATTGTCGAGAATCTAATCGAAGTTAAGATCCAAAGACCTAAGGCCAAAGGCCAACCACAATATGAAGATTGTAGTAATGATGAAGCAGGTTGCGAATAAAGACGCGATCCTGCGAATCAACAAGGATGCGACGTGGATTGAAGAAGGCGATCTGTCTTTTGAGGTTAGCGAGTCTGATGGCTATGCCCTTGAAGAGGCATTACGCGTAAGAGAAAAGTTGGGCGGTGAAGTTGTCGTATGTTCAATGGGCCCACAGCGCGTAAAGAGCGTAATCAAGGACGCACTTGCACGCGGAGCCGACCGAGCAATTCATGTAGTCGGAGACAATCTTACACATCTATCGCCATACACGTCTGCAACTGTGTTAGCCGATGCTATCCGTGAAGAAAAACCTGACCTGATCATGACTGGCCTTCAGTCAGACGATCATGGATACGGTCAGACGGGTGTCATCATGGCTGAAGTGTTGGGTCTACCACATGCCACGATCGTGATTGAGTTAGATGCTGCCGCTGACAAACTGCGGGTCAAGCGAGAACTCGAAAGTGGTTGGTACCAGTGGTACACAATGCCACTGCCTGCTTTGCTGACAATTCAGTCGGGCATCAGCCAGATACGCTACGCGACGCTCAAAGGAATCATGGCGGCAAAGAAAAAAGAAATTAAAGAAGTGACCCCGGCCGCCGATGTGGTTGCACGTGCTCCGCACCAGAAGATTGAAAAAATCTACCTCCCACAAAAGACAAAGCAAACTCAATTGCTTGGTAACGGCGACGCTAAAGCTGGGGCGGCTGAGTTGGCACAAAAACTACATACCGAAGCGCGAGTTATTTGATCGCACCCACCACTCAAAAGGATCTGGACAAGCATGAGTAAAGGAATTCTCGTTTTCATTGAACATCGTGCGGGAGTGGCGAACAAGAGTTCATTCGAAGCGATCGCCGCAGCACAATCATTTGGATCGCAGTTGCAGCAGCCAGTAACGGCTGTCGTACTCGGTGACGAAAGCAACCAGCTTGGAGCTGAGATCGCTACTTATGAAGTTGAGAAGGTTGTTTTTGCTGCTAATGCGAAGTTGGCTGAATACACGCCAGACGCTTATGCCGATGGGATGGCCCAGGTTGTAAAGCAACTTGATCCCGCTTTTGTTTTTTTAACACACACCTATCAGGTAAGAGACTTTGCGCCTAAGCTTGCCGCTCGTTTTGCCAAGTCACTGATAAGTGATTGTATTCGGGCGAAGGTCGCTGCAGGCAACATTACTTTCACGAGACGAATATTCCTGGGCAAGCTCGACGCTGATGTCACCTCCGATGCTGCGGCGCCAGTATTTGCAACTTTTCAAACTGGTGCTTTTCGACCTGATCAAGCGCAAAAGGGAAGTGGCGCACCGGTTGAAAAGATGCAGGTCGAAATTGGTGAAGTGCGGATGATTCCGGAAGCGCCGTTTCAGGAAGCAAAGCAGGCGGTGGATCTCACCAAGGCCGATATCATCGTTGCCGTTGGACGAGGCATCAAGAGCAAAGACAATCTTGCGCTAGCAGAGAAACTTGCTGAGGTTCTTGGAGGTGACTTAGCAGCTTCTCGACCAATCTGCGACGCTGAATGGCTTCCTATCGATCGACAGATTGGGTCATCCGGACAAACTGTGGCGCCAAAACTCTATGTGGCGCTCGGTATCTCGGGTGCAATTCAACACCTTGTGGGAATGAAGAATTCGGGAACTATTGTCGCGATCAATAAGGACGCTGAGGCTCCCATTTTTGATATCGCTGACTATGGAATTGTCGGCGACTTGTTTGAGGCGGTTCCCGTACTCACGGAAGAAGTGAAGAAGATTAAAGGAATTGCCTAACGAGGTCCTCCGGTTTAGTTTATATCGCATTTGAAACAGATCAACTCTCTGCGCAACCTCTGCGTTCTCTGCGTCTCTGCGGTTTTGTAGCGGACCAGAAGCAGCACCACAGAGATGCAGAGAGCGCAGAGGTTGCGCAGAGAGTTGAACCTGAATTGTCTTGGAACTCATCCCGGGAGTTTTGACGCGTCGATCATGTCCTTGACGACTTCTTCTGGTTTCCACGTATTGTCGCGATATACCTTATAAACCTTTCCTGAAGGCGTGATGATCACCGTTCGCAAGCCGTGAACAATCTGATCTTTGTCCGCAAAATACCTCAGCCCAAAATACTGTGCGAGCCCCTTGATTTCGTCCTTGGTGCCGGTTGCAAATTCCCAGTGTTGGAAGGTCTCACTCTCATATCGCTCAGTGTGAGCTGCACCGTAGCTTCGTAGAACTTTCGGAGTGTCGTACTCCGGGTCGATAGAAACGCTCAGCAAGTGGGTCTTGTCATATATTTCAGGCTGCTTCTTTAACTCGCGATCCACTACCGCGAAATTGTTACTCATAAGATCGCAGTACTCGGGCAGTGGGCACCTCGTGTAGATGAACGTCAGTAACAAAGCTTTCCCTTGGTAATTGTTTAGCTTGATACTCTTGCCGTCCTGATTCTCCAGACCGTAGTTCGGTACAGCGTCGCCGGGCTTTGCCTCAACCATACCGGTAGTTGCAGATGGATCGTCGCTTTGTCGTGTGATCACGACATTCTCAAGCCATGAATGCGACCCATCGACCACTAGCGTTGCAGTGACGTCGTCTCCGGTAGCGACGTAGTTCAAGGTAGCTTCATCTGGAAGTGAAAAAGGCATGGTCATGCCAGGCATGTAATCCTTGATGTCGTCGTGCGCGATAGTCACCAGGTGCTTGCTTGGTTCCACCGCCACAACTCTTCCTTTTAAGTCGAAGCGTTTTTCATTGGCGGGATTGCGACGGCACGAGGTTGCAATTGTCAGGGAAACCAGAAGGATAAATAAGAGCGAAGTTTTCATTTTGCAGTTGTTTGCGGCTTTAGTTGATTGTCGTACAGTTGTTGATAATTCCAGAAGTTTGCCATTACACGGTAAACGTAATCCTTACTCTGGGAAAAACCGATTTCAGGAACATAACGGTCTGCGTCATTTGAGCGCGATCGTGCTACCCAACGGGCGACATTGTCAGCGCCTCCATTATACGAAGCTGCCACCGCCTGAGGTTGATCTGGGAATTGTTTGAAGAGTCGCGCGAGGTATTGTGATCCAAAGAGAATTGCTGTATCTGCGTAGTAAAGATCGTCCTGAACGAACGATTTTAGATTCAACTCCGCTGCCACTTCAGTTGCGGTCGACGGAATGAACTGCATCATGCCTCGTGCTGCCGCAACTGATTTGGCATCAACCTGAAATCTCGATTCCTGTCTTGCTATCGACAGGACAAATCGCGGATCAATATTCCGACTGGTTGCGTGTTTCAACAGCGACTCACGAAAGGGAGCCGGGTACAGAAGTTCAACAAGGTGACGCGGAGCAACATCCAAAACGTAATCTGCTGGTACTGGTTTCCAGAGTTGTTCGCCAAACCGAATTGCTCGATTAGGTAGCCCGCCGCGTAGTGACATGACCGCCATCGTGTAAGCCTCAGTGCTTGCTGTGGGTTGAGCAGATGGTCGGGCAGCCACCAGTTCGGGCAATCCCTCATCGTACAGACCGAGCGAATTGAGTGTGTTTGCGAGCACTGCATGGTTATTGCTGTCAGTGGCTTGCAGAAAGTCACCTGGAGGCAATGCCGGCAGGCTTTGTAGGCTGTAGTTTGGGAGTGATTGGTAGGCACCTCTAAGACCATTCAAGAATTCAACCCGTTCAGGTCCATCACTGGCGAGACGCAGGCCTGTTTGGCCCAACTCCCGAGCTTGATCCATTTGACCATTTGCGACTGCGGCTCGATATGCGCTCAAGGTAGATTGTAGTCGCGTCTTAATTGCGTTCCTCGTCTTGTCAGTCGACATCGCCTGAAGATGTTGGGTTGCGCGTGCGCCGTAATATTCATTGCGTCCATCTGGAATAGACAGATAAGAATTAATTGCGTCGTCGATTCGTCCGAGTTGTTCCAAAGCGAACGCTCGTAAGAAAGCCACCTCAAATTTTGTAGTTCCACCTGGCACCTTTGTGCCGCCAAGGTCGGGCAGCTTCGATAGATCATCTGCATCGCGAACTACATCTGACCAGGCTGACTGCGCAAGATGAATACGCATCTGTGCAAATAGCGCCAACGCACCACCCACATCGGTTCGGAAACGGGCCCGCGTTTGTTGCACCCAGTTCAGTGCTTCTGGATAGCGTCCCGCTTCATGCAAGGCATCGATGATGTTCAGAAATGGACGCTCTGGGTTCGGTGCATTGGGAAACCGATTAATGAATGTTTTGTACGTCGCGACTGCGTCGTCAGTGCGCTTCATCCGAACATAACTTGCGGCGAGAAAACTGAGGGCATCCTGGGCACTGGTAGTTTGGCCATACTGAGTCGAGACCGTTTGAAATACTTTTACTGCTTCGTCGTATTTAGACTCTAAATAAAGACCGCGGCCAAGCTGATACATGGCGTTGGGAACGGTACCACTTTGAGGGTAATCGTCTATTAGGGCCTGATAATGAATTCTCGCTCCCGCGAAGTCACGGTTGAACTGATACACCGACGCACGCAACAAGTGTTCAGCCTCAGTAAGTTTTAGGGTCTTGTTAGACGCACTCTCCATGGCGTCCAACTCTCGTACCGCACTCAATGCAAAGTCGTCTGGTTTCGACGCGTCCGGCATCTGCATAACTAGTTTGGTAAAGATGTCGCGTGCTTCAGTTTGTTTGTTAGCTTGCAAATTCGCCAAACCCGAAAGCGCCAGAGCCTCACGGGAAAGAGAAATGTTCTTAGATGTGGTGATAGCACTGAGGCTATTTATCGTCGATTGATAATCGCCGCTCTCGAAGTAGCTTTCCCCGAGCCTAAGGGTCGCCGCTTCAAATAGAACACTCGAATTTCCTGTTGCTACTAAACGGCGCAGATGTTCGCGCTCCTGTACCAGGTCTCCTGTCGCTCGGGCTATTCGAGCCAGATGCCAGAAGGCGTACTCTGAAAGGACCGGTTGATTGCGCAACGTATTCTGATAATGAGTGGCAGCGGTGTTTGGATCATCCAACTTGTCAGCAATCCTCCCAAGAAGATAGTCCAGGCCCCTTTCCTTATATAGATTCGGATTTGCAATGCGGGCCGCTTCAACCTCAGCACGGGCTCTAGACCAATCCTCGTTAACGACAGCAGTCTGTATGTTACGCAGTGCATTATCTGAAGACTGGGCGCTGGCGGTGACTAAAGAGAGAATAATTCCAATAATGAGACTGATACCAAATCTGGTCATGGTCTTAATTATGATGGACGATAATCAAAATACCAAAACCGGTATGCTAGTGCTGTCGTGATAGTGTGTTGACGAGTCAAAATCCCACCCACGGGAGTGGGTCGTTCGTTCAGATCCTTTCTAGTAACTGCTCTCTGCTTTTCCTCAGGCGCGCTCCGCGCGGCGATGAACGACGTGCTTTGTAGAAAGGATCTGAACCATCCAACCACTCCCGTGGGTGGGATTTTGAAGTTTTTGTGCAAAGCCGTATTTCTAAGATCAATCTCAGGATCATGGTCACTATTCATTTAATCCGAGTCGTTGTAACCTGTAGCTGTAATCCTATTTCCACGGTGAGCTTGTGATAAATGATTGGCGAGAAGATCAAAACAACAACCCGGGCGTCGCTACTGGATGGCGCAACAGTCGCCTCTGAAATTAAGCTGCAGGTTAAGACCGAAATCGAATTGCTGTCTAAAGAACAGAATTTCGTTCCGTGTTTGGCTGCGGTTCGTGTAGGCGATGATCCAGCTTCGGCTGTATATGTAAGAAACAAGATAAAGGCGTGTGAAGAAGTCGGAATTCGATCCGAACATTACGCATTGCCGGAGTCGACATCTACAGATGAGCTTCTATCGGTAATTAATTCACTTAACAACAGGCCGGAAGTAAGCGGTATTCTGACCCAGTTACCGTTGCCGAAAGCTATTAATGAAAAACTTATTATCGAGTCCATCAACCCACTGAAGGACGTTGATGGTTTTCATCCCATCAATGTTGGTAAATTGGCGATGGGCGACCCGCTATTCGTTCCCTGTACTCCGGCAGGAATCATCGAGCTGTTGGACCACTACGGCATTGAGCTGAATGGGATTGACGCTTGTGTTGTGGGGAGAAGCCAAATCGTTGGCCGACCCACAGCCCAACTTCTTTTACAGCGAAATGCAACTGTAACAATCTGTCATTCACAAACTCGAAATCTTTCCGAAGTGACCAGCAGAGCCGAACTCCTGGTCGCCGCGATCGGTCGAGCCGGAATGATCGGACGCCAATATATAAAACCGGGCGCCACAGTTATCGATGTGGGAATGAATAGATTGACGACTCCGGCTGAAGTTGAGTCGATGTTTGGTGCTGAATCGGAGAAGCGTCTCGAAGTATTGTCGAAGCGTGGCTACACGTTGATTGGTGATGTTCATCCAGCAGAAGCCGCTGAAGTGGCCGGTCGAATTACTCCTGTGCCCGGTGGCGTCGGGTTACTGACAGTTGCAATGTTGATGAAAAATACGCTTAAGGCAGCAAAACTAACTCTTGAGTCAAAAACTAAGACCTAAGACCCAAGACCAAATACTTCATACTCGCCCCTAACTTCCCATGCTCCGTGTTGGTCTAACTGGATCCATCGCTGTCGGTAAATCGTTCGTCACCTCAGTATTTGCTGAGCTTGGCTGTCATATTGTTGATGCAGACCAGACCGCCAGAGAAGTGGTTTTGCCTGGTTCGACCGGGCTGCAGGCGATTGTGGCGTCATTTGGATCAGAAGTTCTTCTTCCAGATGGTAGTCTGGACCGCAAACGAATGGCGTCGATCGTATTTGATGACGAAAACAAGCGGCAGCTATTAAACTCAATCCTTCATCCTTTCATAATCGCAAGACAGGATGAGTTGTTGATCGACTGGGAAGCTATTGATCCTGACGGTATCGGAATTGTCGATGCTGCCTTGATGATCGAATCAGGAGGCTACAAACGATTTGATAAGCTGATAGTTGTTTTCTGTAGACCCGAGGTGCAGTTAGAGCGATTGATTTTGCGAAACAGTTTCTCGCGTGAGGAAGCACAATGTCGAATCGATTCGCAAATGTCGCAGGAAGAGAAACAACGGTTTGCAGATTTTCTGATTGACACATCAGACGGGTTCGAGCCGGCACGCCAACGTACCATAGAAGTTTACAACCAGTTAGTGACATTACGTCGAAAGCATCAATGAAACCACGGTCCCGACGATTTAGATTTGTGCCTCAACGATCGCCGCTCTACTTTGCTATATCGTTACTGCTCATATTGTCGCTTACTCATTCAGGTTGCTTCAGTGCACTCCAGCCCTCGACGTACTACGGCAAGGTTGTTGTCCCCAGAATGCAGGAGTTTCGCTGGAGTGATGGAGGCCTTCCGCAGACTTTTGATCCAGCGTTTGCTGCAGCCCCACCCGATACCGATGCAGTTAGGGCACTTTTTGAAGGTCTCACTGATTATGATCCAAAGACACTGACACCGGTTCCCGCAGTTGCCACACGTTGGGAGTCTTCAGCTGATGCTCGTGTCTGGACCTTTTATTTGCGAGATGATGCGCGTTGGTCCAACGGTGAAATGGTCACAGCTCACGACTTTGTTCGTTCCTGGAAACGAACTCTCGAGATTGGGCCACTGGCGCCTCACACGGAACTGCTGTCGAATATTGAGGGTGCAACCGGCACCAGAACTGAACCGACCTCAACAAAGGAAACCAGCAGTCAACCCGCTCAGCCACGTAATTTTGGAGCAGAAGCGATCGGTGAACACATTCTAAAGGTTCGACTGGCACGGGCGGACCTTAGCTTTCCTTCGCTTGTTGCCCACCCTGTTTTTAGACCGGCAAAATTTATCGAAACAGATCCAACCAAACGTCTGGAACCGCGTGACATCATCTCTAACGGCGCTTTTCTGCTTTCAGCGACCGACAACAATCGCGTCCTGTTGGAACCGTCAAAGACTTACTGGGATGAAAGCTCGATTGCGCTTGATCGAGTTTCGTTTGTTAACAGTGCAAATGCGGAAGACGCTTTGTCGGCGTACAGGGCAGGTGAGGTTGACGCGGTTACAAATGCTCCGTTCGAACCGCTGGCTCTCAAGTTACTTGCTCCGTACAAGGACTTTCGTCGCTCTACCTTCGGCGCGCTGACTTATTACGCGTTCAATCTTTCACATCCTCCATTCGATGATGTACGAGTTCGAGAGGCACTTGCGATTTCGATTGATCGGGAGCGGGTTAGCCGCGACGATTTGAAGGGCGCTACTGAACCGGCTGGAAAGTTCCTGCCCGAATCTATGTCCGGTGGGCAACCCGTGATCGGAAAGGCCGAGTTGTTGGAGCAGGATTACAACAAGGCAAGGGCCCTACTCGCCGCAGCTGGTTATCCCGACGGCGAGGGTTTTCCAACTATCCGTTTGCTGATTAATCGGAATGAGCAGCAACGCCTGGTAGCACAGGCAGTGGCGACGATGTGGCGTTCTGTTTTGAATATCGACGCCGAGATAGTAACGAAGAACTGGGAGGACTACGAAGTTGCAATTGCTCTTGGTGATTACGATGTAGTTCGTCGTGGTGTGGTGATGCAAACAACCGATGAACTCACCAACCTTCGAATGATTTTCGAACGAGGTACTTCCGCCATACCAATAAGTTCGACCTCACCGGAACCCTCACCAGCCAGAGAGCTGAGTCCGCCTAACAAGAAATCTGCGTCTGTACCAATCGAGTCTGAGACTCAGGCGCTAAAAGAACTCAAAGCAATGCCAATCTACTTTGCGTCATCCTATGCACTTGTAAAACCCTATGTTTCAGGGTTTGACTCAAACGTCCTCGATGCGCCGTCTTTGAAGAGGCTACGCGTGGACACCACCTGGAAACAACGAAAACCCTAACTCTGGCTACTACGCATTGAAAATACTTCCCGCCAATGTTGAAACCTATCTCGTTGCCGCCGAAATAATTAGACGAGGCGGCGTGATTGCTTTCCGCACAGACACGTTTTATGGATTGGGTGCTGATCCGTTTAATCGGATTGCGGTGTCTCATGTCACTAACATCAAGGGAAGGGATGATGGGAAACCGATTCTCTTGCTGCTTGCTGATAAAAGCGATCTCGATCGAGTCATAAAGGACAGATCGCCACTTTTCGAGCAAGTTGTCAGTTCATTTTGGCCGGGTCCAATGACCATCGTTGCATCAGCGACTGACGCCTTGCCGGATGAGATTACTGCGAGCACGGGAACGGTTGGAGTCAGACTGCCCGACGATCCTGCGGCTAGAAGTCTAGTGCGTAATTGTGGTGGAGTACTTACTGCAACCAGTGCAAATCTTGCTGGTCACCCACCCTCTCGATCTGCAGCAGAAGTGGAGAGCGAATTTTCAACCGGGACGGGGATCGCTCTGATTATTGATAGTGGTGAGGTGAGTGCGACTAAGCCCTCGACGGTGCTATCTGTGACGGAAAGTGAACCAAGATTGATCCGGGAAGGTGTTATTACTCAAGAAGCGATTGAGAGGGCTCTTGGTCTAACTCTCAATCGCTTCTGAATGGTCACTACTTATTTGCTGGCGTCAGATTTTTGACGAAGCCCCAATCACCGCTCGCATCGACTTTGATGTTTCCAACGCCTTTTTTAGCGATGACTATGTTGGATTGATACCAGAGGGGAAACACTGGCAGTTCGCGACTCACTATATCCTGGACCTTGGTGTAAAGCTCAAGGCCCTTCTGACGGTCGTATGTGTTTAATGCTTCATCGAGCAGGGCATCCAACTCTTTATTGCTATAGCGACTGCGGTTGCGTGAGGGACGCTCCTGGGTCGGAATCTCAGAAGTCGCAAAAAGGTCTTTATAAAAGATTGGATCCTGATTTCCTCCAACCCATTGAGAATAAGCGATCTGAAAGTTACCGCGCCGTAACTCGTCAAACAACGTATTCTGTTCCGGCGTTTGAATTTCAACCGGAATGCCTACAGCTTTCAAATAATTTTGAATGACACCCGCATATTGCCTACCAGAAATACTGCTGCCTGAGAGTTTATAAACGACCGGCTTATCAAACCGCATCTTTGGCCCATCACCATCAGGATCTCTAAATCCGGCCTCATCAAGTAGTTTCTTCGACATTGCCGGGTCATAAGAATAGGTTTGACCCGGAGTGTAAGCCCACGACTCTTCCGGTAATATTGAGTTTGCAACCTTGCCGAAGCCCAGCAGGAGATTCTTCACCAGATTGTCGCGGTCGATTGAATACGCGATCGCTTGTCGCACTTTCGCATTATCAAGCGGTGGTGCCGTCGTGTTGAGTGTTAAGAGGACGACATTGGAACCCTGAAACTGTAGTACTTGTAGATTTGGATCCTGCTCCAATCTTTTGACCGCGTCAGGGGAGAGACTGGTTGGCATTGGTGCAATATCAACTCGACCCGAACCGAGTTCAGCCTGAAGTGCGTTCATGTCCGAAATCACTCGTACTCGCAGTGTTTGAATCTTAGGCGGTCCTTCCCAATATTCCGGGAACGCTTCCAAATCGACTACTTGTTGCGCGTTGTCGTAGTTGATGAACTTGAACGGTCCTGTTCCGACGGGATGCTCTTTCACCACGTTATAACTGTCCTTGGGTATGATTGCTACCGGGACCAGGTTCGACAGCAATCCAACCCACGGTTTAATCAGGGTCACCACGACCGTTTTCGCATCGGGCGCTTCAACACTCTTTATGTAACTATGCTTATCTTTCCCTGAGCCTTCGTAGAAACTAGCTGATTTGGCAAAATCGCTCGAAAAGACGAGGTCCAATGTATATTTCACGTCAGCGGAGCTAAAAGAACGGCCGTCGTGGAACTTAACTCCGTCGTGTAAGTTAAACGTGTAAGTGAGGCCGTCGTCGGAGCGTTTAATCTCTGACGCGAGTTCACCAACGTAGTCAAACTTCTCATTCTTCTTAACCAGCGAATTGAAGATCAGGGTTCTTACGCGTTCACTCGCGGCATCAACTGATGGAGAACCTATGGGATCGATTGTGCGAATGTTGTCACCGAGTGCAATAACGAAGGAGTTGCTTTTACGACGGCAACCAGAAGGAATCAAAAATAATGGTAGAAGGACTAATACTATGATGTACTTGCTAAACCTCACTTGATGGTGCCTCCATAGGTGTAGTTGAGCTTAGCGTTTAGTTTCTTTATTTCGTCTGCCAGAAAGTGAAAACGGTCGATATCAAAATTGAGAGGTGGACCGGCAATGGCTTTTGTAGCATCGATTCGTCTTAAGGATTCACGCAGTCTTTTTTCTGGTAGGCGTCCATCCCGAGCGGCCGCGAGCATCGCTCGGTAGCCGCTACGAATTTTTTCCGGATCTGCACAAATCAGCACCATATCTTCTCCGGCTTTAATCGCGCGAACGACTGCGTCTCCTATCTCACAGTGCCGCGCAATTGCACCCATCTCCAGGTCGTCAGTAACAACCAGATGTCGATATCCGAGTTCTTCACGCAGGAGTTTGGTAACGATGTTGTAGTTCAGCGACGCAGGCTCGAGCAGTCCACCCGTTGTTTCCTCTCTAATGTCGACATTGGGAAAGCCGCCGTGACTGACCATTACGCAGCGAACCCTGTCGTCACGTCTTTGGAAAAGTTCGATGTATGGTGCGAGATCCTGGGCGATTAGATCGTCGTGGGAGAGTCGAACCACTGGCATCTCCTCATGCGAATCAACTTCACCAGCTCCGATTCCAGGAAAATGTTTGAGACAGCCAAGACAGCCAGTACCTTGTAGCCCGCGCATGTAAACGGTGGTGTAGCCGAGCACTTCACCAGGTGATCGCCCAAAAGATCTGGAGTAAAGACCGTTGGAGAGTAGATCGCGATCGTCAGTCATTATGGACATTACTGGCGCGAAGTTGATGCTAAAGCCCAGCATGCGAAGTACCTCGCCAGTAATTCTTCCCAGTGCTCGAGCTGCGGCAAGGTCGCCGTGTTGTCGAATCGTTCGCGCAGATGGCATTGGTGTGAATATCTTGCGCAAACGATCGACCAGCCCTCCTTCCTGATCAATCCCGAAAAGTGGCGGCGTAGTTATCAGGTCGCTGACTCCATCAAGCAGCGAACGAAGCTGATTGGGCGCCACGACGTTACGACCAAAAATTATGACGCCGCCTGGTTGGACTTCAGAGATCAAGGCTCGAGTTTCTTCATCTACTTCAGTGCCTTGAAGTCCGATGAAGAAGAACTGACCGATCTGTTGTTCGAGTGGAAGTGAAATGAGTGAATCTGTCATCGATTAGATATTAGGGTGAACCGCTATAAATAAAGTCGCGAGAGTTTAGCATGATTTGGAGCTTGGGTCTTTGTACTTTGTACCGTGTGCTTTGTACTTTGTGCTATCTAATTCCGTTCAAGTCAAATTGTAATCTTCAACTCTCGTTCGCAGAACAAAGCACAAAGACCAAAGAACAAAGATCTAAATTTATTTATCTTTCCTCCAGTCCGTAGTATAAACAGACATATGCCTCGCGAAATCGCCGACAGGGGTCGCGTAATACAGGCCGTCAAGAACCTCGCACTTACCGGAGAACTCTTCGAAGAAATTAATGGAAAGCAGAAGTACGCTGCTGACCTCGAAGTCATCATTCAAGGGCGGGAATATAGCAACGGCAAACAGGTTGGACCTTACGTTCGTCTCCTAGAGTACGAGGCCAGTGAGGCCATCATGCGTCAGGGCGAGTGGGGAGGCAACACCTTCTATATCGCAGTTGAGGGAGCTCTGGAAGTACTCGTTAATGACGAAGGTGAACAGAAAGAGATCGGCCAACTTCAACCTGGAACGTGTTTTGGCGAAATGGCATTGCTGGCTGGGATTGAGCGCAACGCCACAGTACTTGTTCCGCAGAATGCAACGGCCGTAGTTTTAGAGGTAACTCGTCCCGCACTTCGCATCCTTCGAAAATTACCAAAGTTTGGTCAGATACTCGATGAGACTTACAGAGCTCACGGTTTTAGTCGAGTACTTGAAGACCTCAGTCTCGTAGCCAACCAGTCCCCAAGTCAAAGATTGATCGATCTGCTGCGACAGCATGCACGCTTCATGGTCTATGGAAAGCATCACGTGCTTTGCAAAGAAGGAGATCAAATTGACCGATTGATTTTGATAAAGAGTGGATGGGTGAGACGTTCGCAGGGTGTACCGTTCCACGCAACTTCTCCTGAAGTGGTTCGGGCAATGGGAGAATCGGTTGGAGTCGACTTTCTCGGCGAAGGAATGGTCCTTGGTTTTGAAGGAGTGCTTGAATCGGATACTTGGAAATATAACGCCAGCTTAATGTCGAGAACGGAACTGCTGGAAATACCTCTTGCCGCGCTCTCAAGTGACGATATCAAGAATGAGTTAATCGCGACCTTTTCTGGTTTTTCGGATGCTGATGACACTTTGCCTCCCACGCTCGAAGCGACTCCTGACTTCAACGCTCTCGCATCGGCTGAACAGGAGATCTCTACGGGAGTCATCGACGGGGCAAACTTACTGGTGATGGACATGGACCTCTGTGTGAGATGCGGTAACTGCTCTCTTGCTTGTCACAAGGTCCACGGCCAATCGCGTCTGTTGCGCAGAGGAATTCAGATCGAGCGCCCTGTTTCAATAGGTAAGCGCAGACTCCAACACGCTCTCATGCCGCAGGTCTGCATGCACTGTAAAGACCCAGAGTGTTTGACCGGCTGTCCCACCGGTTCGATCTTTCGAGACCCGTTGGGCCATGTTGATATCGATTATGGAACTTGTATCGGCTGTTTTGATTGCGCGACGCAATGCCCTTACGACGCAATCTCGATGGTGCCGCGTGAGAGTATTTCGAGCCACCCCTCCGGAAATGGCATCCTATCCAGGCTCGGCACTCTTCTCAGCTTCAAAGTAAAAGAAGTGAGTCCACCAGCGGCTTCGGATGATGTAGTAGCTATCAAGTGCAATTTGTGTGAGAACACGCCGCTCAATCCAGAAGGTGCGCGCCGAAAAGCTTATTCATGTGAAGAGAATTGTCCGACCGGAGCTTTGGTACGCGTCGATCCACTGGAGTACTTCTCCGAGCTTCAAGCGAGTCAGGGCGCTCTGACCTTCCGGGATAAAACGCACGCCATTGGTCGCAATATTCACAAGAGTGATCCGTTAGCAAAGACCTGGCACCTCGCTGGTGCGTTCGCAACCATAGGCGCCGTAATACTGGTTGTATGGGGACTGGCCCGGTACGGTTTTGATGGCCGCATAGCTAACAGTTGGCTCACGATGCGCTGGTTGACCGGTCTAGTTGGTCTGTTTGGCGTTGCCGGGGTCATGACGTATCCATTTCGAAAACAGATTTATCGTCGTCGAGCCGGGGCATTGCGTTACTGGATGCTCGCACACATTTACCTCGGCACTGTCGCTGGCGTTGTACTCCTACTACACGCAGGAAGCAGTACTGGCGGCTTACTAACAACTCTGCTGTACATCGCATTTGACGTTGTCATCTTTTCTGGAGTCGTCGGAATACTGACGTACTGGATAGCTCCCAGAATTATGACTCGTATTGAAGGTGAACCATTACTCGTGGAAGACCTGGTTGGAAGAAAAGTTGAACTGCAGGCTCAGGCCGCCGACATCCTCACAAAGAGTGAGGGATGGCTCAAAGAGGAAATCGAGGAAAGGATTTACCCTCGGTTTCAGTCGCAAGGTTTCTTGTGGCGTCAGGTGCTACGACGGGAAGATCTTAAGGCGTTACTCGCCCTGGCACGAGAAGAGTTTAAGGATCGGACGTCTCGTCTCGCGACCAACGACGAGCGAAAACTTTTGCTCAGCGCCCTGGAAACTGCAGTCACCCGCAGGCGTGTGGACGCACTCTTGTTGTTGCACAAATCCCTTCGCGTTTGGATCCCAGTACATGTCGTGTCTACGACTCTCATGTTGGCCTTGATGGTAGTGCACATTGTTCAGGTAGTTTTCTTTAGAGCTCATTAGCAGCTGATTTACAACACATGGCTTCAAGCAACGTCTACGTCATCATTCGAGATGATCTTCTGATTGACCCTGTGACTGTGATCACTGAAGGACTTTTGATCGGAAGGTTACTCGAGTGTGAAGTACTTTTGAATCACCCATCGGTCTCGAGAGTACAGGCAGGGATTAGACAGTTCGAAGGTACGTATTATCTGTTTGCCCTACGCCCAAGTAACCCCGCAGTTCTCAATGGCACTCCTATCGACGAAAATGAGGCGTTGGCATCGGGTGACATAATCGACATTGGTCCATTTCAATTGACGATTGATAGCGCTGATGAATCTTTGGTAATTCGAGTAGCTCTACAGATCGGCGTGCATCAGTCTGAACTTGATGTCAGCAATCCGGGTGACAGCACAAAGGATCTCGTTGCGCCGGGCGAAACCAAAACCAAGAAGCGTGCCGCACCGATTGTTGGCACTAAGGCGCTGGATATTTTTTGGGACAAGCGAATCAGGGAAGCAGGGAAGATGGTTCGACCGTCTCCTCTATTTCCGAGGAGCCAGCGTCGCTCAGGTAAGGCTCAATTTAACTGGATGCCCACAACGGATCTGGGTCCGCGTTGGCCGTTTTCGTTCTTTGTATGGGGTGCGATTTTAATCGGTCTCCTGTCGGTAGCCGCGGCTTACTGGTACACAAATGCATACGCGCCCGCACCACTCTCGCGAGCTCACGCAGCAAACGCTTTTTCAGTTACACCGCCAATCGCAACGAAGCCTAATTCTGGATCATGCACTTCATGTCACGGATGGACTGGCAAGATGTCTGAAAAGTGCGCTTCCTGTCATAACACGCAAGCCTTTACCGCGACGGTGATAAAACCGCACGAAGCAGCTGGTATCCAATGCGAAACTTGTCATGCTGAACATCGAGGAATTGATTTCAGCGCCGTTGAAGGAGCGCTAGCTTCGTGCACTTCATGTCATGTCGACAGCAATCAGACTCTTTACAATGGTCGCAAGGTTGGTACTCCACACGGTGGCACCTTTGGTTATCCCGTTGTAAATGGCGTCTGGAGTTTGAAGGCAATTAACGAAGAAGAATGGGAGACGAGAAAAATACCCATCACTCGATTACCGACAGACACAGACGAGAAGTGGCGAAGCAAACAATTTCACGCCTTGCATTCGGAAAGAGTGAAAGTACCCGCGGGTCTCCTCGGAAATGCGCTTGGACAGATGTCGTGTTCGAGTTGCCATAAGTCATTTGATCCACCTGATCGCGTGACGCCGAGGACAACGTGTGGAATTTGCCACAACGGAATGATTGAGGCTGGAACGAGTCGAGTTCTGATCGCCAGCGACCGTCCGAATTGCACTTCCTGTCACGTACAACACATCATGGACAGTCGAAGATGGGGTACTTCAATGTTGGCCTCGTTTCCTTAGCCCGCCGGTTTGTGACACGGAACACAGTCATTCGACCCGGGAACTTTGCCCTTCAGGGCAGGCCTCGCTGCGATTGCTTTGTCATGACAAAGGTTACAGTTGAGATGGTACGACACTTCGTTGGTGAGCTTCGTTGGTGCTGGCTTATCCGGGTATTGAACTGAGGGCAATGGCGCACTATCGTCGCCCGCCTGAAGGTGACATGTGCGACAACTTTTCACAGGTTTCGCGTCAGGGGCTTGTAAAACTTCAGCCGTTAGCACCACTGACCGTTCTGATGTCTTGAGAGGTGGCTTCAGATTCGCGGCCGGTTGGTCTGTATGATGACACTCGACGCAGCTTAGAACCGACTGCCCATCCACGCTATATTTCTTTAGTGAGTGGTTCTCGTGATTAAAGGCAACCTCGCCGTACTTATCAGACTGACTGTCCTTGGCCAGTTTGACCTCCTTTGGTTGTGTCTTGCTTTCCTTCTCCTGGATTACCGCCTCCCTGGCAAAAGAAGAATTCCTATCCAGCAAAACGATCGCAATACAACCAATTGATAGAACCAGAACGATTAGAGTTTTCATTGGCTTTCCTTTTGTTTGGTCTATGAGGTGCCCGAACAAATCTTAGTTAGGAGGAGAGTACAGTGTCAATTTTTTGTCCGACAATGTCCGAGAATGAATGTCCGACAAACTTTAGTTTGTCGTATCTCACGAGGCATTCAACTTGCAAAATATTCTCTTACGAACCTCACGACAAGCTAAAGCATCTCGAACATTGCCTTACATCGGCATCCGAAATGTTGTTGAGGTATGACAACGCTTGCAATCCTTGAACGCCAGGTCGCCTCCAAACGAGCGTTTTCCATTATGGCAACTGACGCAACTTGAGCTTCGGGACGTAACGAAGTGTTGGGCCGGTGAAGGTGAGCTAACCTGTCGAGTTTGCGCCGCTCCCGCGGTCAAGTTGTGACAATCTGTACAGGCCAGTCGCTCCTTGCTGCCATGATCATTATGACTGAAAGAGAAACGAAAACTGCGAGCGTTGGTACTCGTCGGGCGATAGGGTTTTTGATCGTGGCAGACTCCGCATGATGCGATCTCGCGTCCAGAAGAAGATTTACTCGAAGGTGTATGGCATGTGTAGCAACCATTGTGTGCCGTGAGATTCGCTGGAATCGAGAGTCCAACACCTCTGTTGATCGGTGAAGCATGACATCCTGCACAGCCATTCTGCGGACGCGCAGAACCCTTCATGTGTTGGGCGTGATCGAACTTCACGTTGAATGCTTCTTTGAAAGAGGCCGGAAAATTTTTCAGAGGAGGTCTGTTGCTATTGGTCTCAGTATGACAGATGACACACATCGGTATCGCCGGCGTCGTAAATTGGCCCAGATGGCAACTCGTGCAGGCCTTATGACCTGGAAAGATTGGAGTAGCTGAGTTGTCAGTTCGTTCGTGACAAGAGGTACAGGCCAGAGTTGAATGACGCTGACTTGTGTGTAAAAACTTTGAGTAGTCGACGTTTGGACCTTGAACGGTTGTGTTAACCGGGGATGTTTCTGCACGACTCCACCATGCACCAAACGCAACCAGCGGGACGATAGCTATCGCAATCCGGACAATGTTGGTGAATGGCGTCATTTAATATCTTTACGCTTGAGTGGAGGTCGTTCCGCAATCAGGTAGTGACTCGATGGAGGATCGAGACTGCCAACGTTTGACGTGTGGCAATACGAACATACAAATGAACGGTTCTTATCAATCGCTGCCAACTCTTTGCTAACGTCCAGACGAAGACCGTCCTTGTTGTGACACTCAGTACACGAAGTTATCGGCACATCCGGCTGGAGCCCTCGTAATGAGGCCGCTTTCGTGATGTTGATATGACAGCTGGTACATTCAAGTACGTGGTTCTTCTTTTCTCCGCCACCATCGTGGATAAACTTAAGTGAGATTCGATTCGGTGCTTCAACTCTAAAATAGGGCGTAGCGAGCTTATGACACCCGTTGCATTCTATGGCGGTTGGTTTTTGAGCCTTGAAGTGACAGTTGAAACAGGATGCATGATTTGAAGGCGATGATTTGAAAGTTGCTAATGAAGGAACAACGCCATCGGGCCATCCACTGCCTGGCGGTTTTAGTGGTGATGTTCTCGGAGCGTGACAAATGGTGCAGTTGTTATATGGATCTGTTTTGTCGTCAGCCCGCTGAGCGTGTGAGAAAGCTCTTGCCACATTGTCAATTCTCATCAGCGTCGCGATTACACCCTGATGTTTGTCATGAGGAAACTCAATTGTGAATTGAAGCTGCGCTGCCGGATTGCCGAACGAGAATCGCGCATCATCTTTTGGGGACGTTCGGGAGTGGCAAACGGAACAAATTGGCGGTTTTGGTCCTTTAAAAAACTGCGATCTGTGACAACTCACACAAGCATCGTGATCCGGGAAGTCCGCCACGTCGGGAAAAGTGGCGACTTTCTGCCAGTTTTTCGTTGGTATCTTGTGGCAAGTATTACAAGCACCCTGGTGTTTTGCTGTCGAGTGCGAAAACTTCGAATAGTCGATTGGTGGTCTTCGCTGTGATGGTCCAGTTGACCGTTGGCTGCGTTGGCCCAAGCCGACGATCGGAAGAATTACAACTGCCAAAGCGAGCACAGTCGCGAACAGAAACCAGAATCGGGTGTTATAGCGCATACTGACGCGATGTCATTTGTCGCACACAGGTAAAGGCTTCTCGACCGCGACACACTTTACATTTCGATCCTTCCTATTGGATACGAGATACGGTTTTTCAGTCGCTATATCGCCGACCTTGATCTCAACTTCACAACTCCAGCTGGCGGTTGTTTGAGGCAGTTCAGTAGGCACGAGATTAGTGAGTATGTAAGTGCCTGGAGTCAGATCAGTAAAATACGCAGTGCCGTTTCGATCAGTCATTACTGACAGCACCGAGGTTCCGGACGAGACTTCAGCCTGTTTGATCAAAGTCTGAATCAGCGCCTGTCTGTCACGGTAAAACCCATCACGTAAGTTTTCAGGTAAGTTCGTTGTCAGCCAGTTCAAGGCAGTCGTATCACTACCAAACTCCTTTTGACCGGCAGCATATGCATTTGCGAATTCAGGCACCGCGTTCGTTCCAGTTACGAATTGCGGGTCGATACCGCGACAGTAAACTGATTCGCAGTCGTTCGCTTTGAGCCAGGCGATAAACAACTGACTGGCTCCAAGCTTAGAGTAATAGCAATCACGTGAAACCAGGGTTCGCTGTTCAGCTATTTGCGTCACGCTCTTATTCTGTTCCAGTGAACCGCGGATGAGAAAAAAGCGCTTGCGTGCAAGGCCTTTAAGTGGCGCATTGTCGTCGGCTTTCACTCTGACCCGTAAACGCAGTACGCCCGTTTGTCGAGCCGCACTATCTTGATTCTGTGAGTGAACGCTCGGGAAAGGATTAATTAAGAGAAGGAGAATGATTGCGACTGAGAAAGCCACTGAGCATTTTCGTTTATGCAGCTTTTTAGACACTCGCAATTGCTCCAGCGACTAGAGATTTGGGCTACGAGGAAACTTCAGAAACGGTAGCCTCACGCCGCGCACAAATACCTGATCTGATCTAATTGCAGGCACGGGTGCGAACCCATTGGCTCCCGCTGCTCCAATCAAGTCGTCCTGGTCCACTCCATCTCCGCTGATTCCTATTGCTCCGACTAACACACCATTCTTGTACAGCGGAATGCTGCCCGGAAAAATCTGAATTCCGTTCGGAAGGTTTGGAATAGAAGTGCAAGGCACAATATTCCCATTTAGGGAGATCAGAAAATTTGTTTGGACGAGGTCGAGTTGTAAGCCAACGTTAAAGGGACTCCAGTCAGCCAGTAATGTGCTAAAAGGCCCCGCGGCGGTGTTGTCGATTCCATCAGGAAAGAAAGGTCTGTGTAGAAATCCAATGGCCCGGTCGGAAAATGCGACTGAGCCGTCGAATCTCAATCCATCGGCGGCCGCGCGATCAACGAACTGTCCAAAGCCTGCCGACCGAAGCAAAGCCGCGGCGCTCGAATTTGAAAAGAACGCGGCCGTGCGAGCTTTCTGCACTGCCACATCAAACCCGAATACTGGTGCGTCCAGCTGTCGGAAAATACCCAGGACAGTTCCGGCGGCGTCGACCACGGCGATTGAGACTCGCGCGTTACTACCGAGGGGTTGTCGTATTGCCGCACGAGTTATGTTCGCTTGTTGTGCAGCATGCGAGATTATGGTTTGAACTTCGGAACTTGTAAGAGCATTTGAGCCTGACGGAGACGAGCCACCAATAAATGGGAAGCGATTACTTACCTCACCGGCAATTCCTCCGACTACAGCCGGTGTAAACGCCGACGCCGGGGGTACACCGCCGGGGTTAAAAATGATAAATGGCAGACCAGGTAAACTGCTGAAAGGTATTGTCGGTGGTGCCGGTGGATTCACGACATTAGAGTAGGGAAGCCTGATTCCGTCGATCAGAATGTTGTTGCCTCGAATAACTGCTGGCGCCTCAAATCCGCGTACTCCTGAAGCCGCTATCATTTCCTCTACTGATTGATCGTCATCATCGGGATTACGATCGACTGTATATAGTCCGTCACCTTCAACACCAATACCGCCGGCCGGTTCACCGTTTTTGTAGATCGGAATGCCTCCGGGATCGCCCGCCAATCCCAAACGTGCACTCGGTTTCTTGATATCGCTGCAAGGTAGTGACGAGAACTGGACACCGTACAGTGGTCCACCTGATCGGAAACTTATTCCAGGTGGAAAGTGTTCCTGGATAATGAAACCAGCCGTACGAGTGGTAAAAGCATTGCCGTGAGTACTAAAGAACGCTGCAGTTGACGCCTTCGCAATCGCTGCCTGAAAAGAGGGTACGGATAAGCCCTCAAGTCCAGCGCTTAGTTTTCCGACGCTACGAATGGTGGTCGACGAGTCGCTACCGGGCATGGGATAGAACGCAAGTACATTAGCCTCTCGATCGGTGACGATGATCTGAACGGGTTTGTTCAATGAGGTGGCTGCTGAAGCGGCCTGCGCGACGATAGTCTCAACATCAGTTGGTGTCAGATTGGTTGCAGTGTTCGAAGGAGGCGGTGTCGTTATTCCAGTGCCTGGCGTTGGCACTGAATTCTGATCGTCAGGAAGTCCTCCGCCGAGGTGGCCAATAGCGACGCGTACTCGATTGCTCGCAAAGGTTCGATATTTTATCCGAACTAAAACGTCTCCGATGTCGCCCATTGTTTCCGGCAGTCGAACGACAATCGAAGTGGCCCACGGTTGGTCAGGCACACTGCCAACGTGCTCGACTGTCAGAGGATAAATGTTGTGACTTGAATCTTCGGCTTCGGCTGTAACAGCGCTCGCTGTTTCACCTTGCTGCAACTGCAAGTTCATAGCAAATAGCATGACCCGGGTAGCGACGTCGGATGAGAAGGCCACCGTTGCCGTCGCGTTAAACGGTTCACGTTGTCTGGTAACTGAATCGAAGACTATGGCGCGTGTTGAATCGGGCTGACTAACAAGAATTGGTCCAGGACTCTGAGCCTCAGTGTGATCAAAACTAATGAGTGCACAAAGCAGAAGCGACAGACCGAGCGTTGTGAGGACGATGTAACGCAGTTTTGATGTTAGGTGCACAAACATTGGATGAGCGAAACGTCTGGCAACACTAGAGAGCGCCGAGTAAATGTAACACAAAGCAAATCTGACGAAATAGAATATGCCGATCTGTACTCCGTTAGGAGTGCGATGTTTATAGCCCCGGCGAGGAATAGAGCGCTCTCGCGCTTCGTTAGGAGTGCGATGTTTTTAGCCCCGGCGAGGAATAGAGTCTCGCGCACTCCGTTAGGAGTGCGATGTTTATAGCTCCGGCGAGGAATAGAGTCTCGCGCACTCCGTTAGGAGTGCGATGTTTATAGCCCCGGGCGAGGAATAGAGCGCTCTCGCGCTTCGTTAGGAGAGCAATGAAGCAAGAGAGCGTGGGCCTTGGTAATGCTGCGGCCAAACATCGCACTCCTAACGGAGTGCGGGAGCCTTTATACGTCGCGGTGCTATAAACATTGCACTCCTAACGGAGTGCGGGAGCCTTTATTTGTCGCGGTGCTATAAACATTGCACTCCTGACGGAGTGCGCAGCTCGACTACGCGGGTGAGTGTTCTCTCGAAACTCATTGAGTCAAAAACTTCTTTGTCTCCCTGCGGGCGTATGTTACAAGGCTTGGAGCTCTTACTCAGTCACTTTTCTCTGACGCGCCTGTGACTCGTTACTCATTCAAAATTTCGGCTGCGTTAGTTATCAGCCTAATTAGTTTTTCCTGTGTGTTCGCCCAGAATAACGGTCGACTAAAGGGCATTGTCCGAGACTCTTCAAACGCACCAGCCGCAGGGAAGGTAGTTGTCGTAACTAATCAAGTTACGAGGGAAATAAAACGCGCCAGGAGTGGGTCCGATGGCAACTACTCAATAAGACTAGATCCGGGTGCTTATCGCATCGCGCTTGAGCTTCCGGATGTGGCCCAATTTGATAGGGACAAGAACTATGGTGATTTCGTAATCGTACGTGGCGACGTACTTGAGAATGTAATTATCGAACCCGGGTTGGAAGCATCGATCGACATCACTGTTGCGCCACAGTCCCCGCCGACTCAACCTCAGCGCAAAGCGACTTCAGATCGATGGCGTGTTGCTTTTCCAGAATACGATCGGTACGGAGATCATGGTGAGCGTGGCCGCGACATTCCCTTTAAACGAGGCAGATGGTGGGATCCGTATAACCAGAGTGTGTTGAAGGGAGATTATCCGATAAAAGGTGAGAAGCTCTTTATGATTCTCACAGCGGTGAGCACTACAACCGTTGAACAGCGACGAGCCCCGACTCCATCTGATGTAAGTACCGTAGATCCATTGAGTGCAGAGTTTTTTGGCCGACCTGAACAGTTTGCCGCAGCCGAAACACTGCAGCTAAGTTTTGAAATGTTTCACGGAGATACCACCTTCAAGCCGCGCGACTGGGCCATTAAGTTTTCTCCTACGTTTAGTATTCCCAATTATCTCAATGCTCGAGAAAACGGCGTCGTAAATATTGATGTTCGGCGAGGTACAAACCGAACTGATGGGCATGCTTCTCTCGATGAGGCGTTTGTGGAGGTAAAGCTCGCGGATCTGAATGCAAACTACGATTTTGTGTCGGTGCGGGCTGGAATTCAGCCTTTTGTTTCTGACTTTCGCGGTTTTATCTTCTCGGACAATAACCTGGGCGCGAGAGTCTTTGGAGCGTTGGACAACAACCGGGTGCAATTCAATGGCACTTACTTTTCAATGCTTGAAAAGGACACTAATAGTGGTCTCAATCGATTTGATATCCGACATCAAAATGTTTATATCGCAAACATTTTTCGACAGGACTTTATCCGGAAGGGTTACACAATTCAGGGAAGCTTTCACTACAACGATGATCGACGCAGCGTAGAGTTTGACCGGAACGGTTTTCTTGTTCGACCCGCTCTCATTGGCGATGCTCGAGCGCACGCAGTCAAGACTGCGTATTTCGGCGTTAGTGGCGACGGTCATCTAGGTCGATTGAATCTCACAAACTCGTACTACTTTGCGTTTGGCCATGACGAACGAAATCCAATTGCCGGGCAACGAGTCGACATCAAGTCGAACATGGCAGCGGTCGAAGCCTCAGTCGACAAAGACTACCTTCGTTTCAAAGGCTCATTCTTCTGGGCGCAAGGTGATAGTAATCCAACAGATAATAAAGCCACCGGCTTCGATGCTATTTTTGACGATCCAAACTTTGTTGGTGGTCAGTTTTCCTTTTGGGTAAGAAACGGAATACGACTCACCCAGACTGGTGTGGGTCTGGTCCAGCCTAATAGTCTTTTGCCATCGTTGCGAAGCAGCAAGATTCAGGGGCAGGCAAACTTCGTCAATCCAGGAATTTTCATCTATAACGCTGGGGTCGATGTTGAAGTGACGCAGAGAATGAAAGCCGTCTTCAATATTAATTATTTGCGGTTCCACCGAACAGAGCCGTTAGAGTACGTTCTATTTCAAAACCGAATTCGTCATGACATTGGTTTTGATTACAGCGTCGGAATTGCGTATCGACCGTTTTTGATAAATAACTTCATACTCACTTTTGGGGCAGCCACACTGCAGACCGGTCGAGGTTTCCATGACATATTTACAGATAGTTCGCGCAACTGTCCGCCAAACGTCGGTGACTTTTGTCAGCCTGATGTGATCAGCCCGGATAAGTCACTGTACACCTTGTTCGCTCAACTGAAATTAGTGTTCTAAGAATTCGTCGGGCGCGTATGTCTCGAAAGAACTCTATTTTGATCGTCGTTCTTGTCGCAGTGTCCAGCTGTGTTTCCGCGACTCTGGTGAATGCGAACAAGCAAGAGGGTTTATCGTCAGTGTCACCAGCAGGTCCAGGAGTTCAAGCTGCTCAGCCAAAGTTGGAAGGTTGTGTTTCATGTCACGGTTTGATCGAGCCGATGCATAAGTACGGCACAACGGAAACACTCGACAAATTAAAGGACGGTAAAGATGCAGTTGGATTGACATGTACGTCCTGTCATGGCGGTAATCCTGCAGCGTACAAGACAAGCGACGATCCCAGGGAGATTGAACGGACGAAGAAGTTGGCCCACGTGCAACCACTCTATCCGACCGCATGGCGTCGCGCCGGGAAGTACACGGGTGCCAATCCTGAACGAAGCAATACTCTATTAAATAAGGAGAGCTGGGAGTTTGTTCGGTTTGTAAATCCCGGAGATCTTCGAGTAGTTGGCAGAACTTGTAGCGGCTCTGCTTGTCACGACCTCCAGACAAAGAATGTTGGTCGCAGCATGATGACTCACGGTGCGATGCTTTGGGGCGCAGCTCTTTACAACAACGGTAGTTTCCATTTGAAGGATGCAAGGTTTGGAGAAAGTTACTCCGAGTCCGGTGAGCCGCAAACTCTCCTTCAGCAATCGACGGAAGAACAGCGAAGAGTCAAAGGCTTTTTGAGCTTGCTCGATCCGATTCCCCGTTGGGAGATTTCTCAGCCTGGAAATGTGCTCCGCGTGTTTGAGCGGGGTGGAAAAAGACGTCTCGAGGTTGGATTACCCGACAAAGAAGAAGATCCCGGAAAACCAGACAAGGGATTGAGTGCTCGCGGCTTTGGTACTGCACAACGTACTGATCCGGTATTCCTCGGCCTGCAAAAAACGAGACTGCTGGATCCGACACTCAACTATTTAGGTACAAACGATCATCCAGGAGATTACCGCTCGTCGGGATGTTCAGCCTGTCACGTTATCTACGCAAACGATCGTGATCCGTCTGCGTCGGCCTTCTATCAACAGGCGGGGAACCTTGGCTTTTCTCAAACCGCCGATAGCAACATTCCTAAGAACGAGTCGGGACATCCAATAAAGCATCAGTTCACCAATCAGATCCCAACGTCTCAGTGCATGGTTTGTCACATGCATCCTGGTACGAATATGGTTGCGAGTTTTCTGGGCTTGACCTGGTGGGACAACGAAAGTGATGGCGCAAGGCTGTACCCGACCATGCAACACAATCCGAGCCAGGACGAGGAGCAAGAGAAGTTGAACCGCAATCCGGAAGGTTCGAGTTTGCGAGGCCTATGGTCCGAATTTGATTTTCTGGAGAACACCGGTACGAGCGAATTCAACGCCTTGCTACAGAATACTCAGTTCGCTGATTCACACGGCCACGGTTGGCTATTTCGTAAGGTATTCAAGAGAGATCGGAAAGGGAACCTACTCGACGCCGATGGAAATGTCGTCGGGGCAAATGACCCGCAGAAGTTTAGTAAGGCGGTTCACCTTAATGACATTCACCTCGAACGTGGGATGCACTGCGTGGATTGCCACTTCCGCCAGGATTCACACGGCGACGGAAATCTCTACAACGAACCGCGAGCGTCGATTGAAATCACATGCGAAGACTGTCACGGTTCCATTCGCCAGAAAGCGACACTTTTTACATCAGGTCCAGCTGCAGCACTCGCCACTGGTGCAACCGCTGATCGACGAAAGAGTCAGAATCAACCACTTCTGGGCCAGGAGCTAACTCGTATTCGCGTCCGTGACGAAAGTGGTACACGTATCCCGCTTTTCCAGAGAGTCGCTCGAGATCGGAAACGAAAAGACGAAAAGGGAACGGACATTGACTTAAAAACCGGCGACATTATGCAGAACTCGATGGTCGTGCCAGGTCGCTGGTGGCGTGTACCACAAACACTCGACACTGTGACGCAGGGAAGTCGCGATTACAACGAAAAGTCGAGATACGCAAAGACGATCAGGAAAGACAATGTCACCTGGGGTGACGTGCCCAATGATAATAACCAGTTGGCACATCGTGATTCTGATATGACCTGTGTCTCGTGCCATTCGTCGTGGATGACAAGTTGTTTTGGATGTCATCTATCGATGCAGGCAAATCGAAAGATGCCTAATCGGCATAATGAAGGTGGAAACACACGTAACTTCACCCAGTACAATTTTCAGGTACTGCGCGATGATGTGTTTATGTTAGGTCGCGACGGTACGGTGACTGGCAATCGAGTCGCTCCCGTCCGATCCTCATCAGCGGTTCTCGTAAGTTCGCAGAACCAGAACCGAGAGTGGATCTATTCGCAACAACAAACAACTTCAGCTGAAGGCTTTGCGGGTCAGGCATTCAATACACATGTGCCACACACCGTGCGTTCAAAAGAAACGAAGGCGTGCTCTGATTGTCACGTATCAAACAAAAACGACAACAACGCTTGGCTGGCCCAATTGCTATTGCAAGGTACGAACTTTGTAAATTTCATGGGGCGCTATGTTTATGTTGCTGCAGATGATGCGCTAGAAGTAGTTGTGGCGACGGAGCATTCCGAACCACAAGCCGTCATTGGCAGTACGCTGCAGAGAATTGCCTATCCAGATAACTACAATCAGTTTGTGCGCGGCGGCAGTGAATTAAAGACATTCTATGAACACATCGGCAACCCTCGTGTCTTACAAGTGCAACTGCGCGGTGAGTATGCGTACGTTGCGGCGGGTGAAGGCGGCTTACGTGTTTACGATGTCGCACAAATTGATCAAAAAGGGTTTTCTGAACGAATCGTCACAGCTCCCGTATCGCGCTTTGGACAAAAGCTCTGGATCAAGACCAGGTATGCGACCGCTGTTGCAGCTCCTTCTACGCTGGCAGTTGATCCAGCTCGATGGCGTGTTAGATCCGACGGTACGATGATCGATCCACTAAGCGCCAGCAGGCTTACGGGTGATGCAAGGAAACAGCTTGTAAATGAAGAACAACCAATTCATCCCTTGTATGCCTACCTTTATGTCGTCGACAAGTATGAGGGATTGATTCTGGTGAATGCCGCTACGCTGTTGGATGGAGATCCATTAAACAACTATCTGAAGCGTTCATTAGATCCAGCGAAATACCCGCGGAGCGCATTCAATCCAGATCACGTTGTGGATAATGCAAACAACATCACAATTGCTGGCACGTTTGCTTACATAACGACCGCAAACTCTTTGGTCGTGGTAAGCATCAACGATCCATTGAATCCTCACATCGTGAAGCAGATCAGTCTTTCGGAACCCCGCTCCATTTCGATTCAGTTTCGCTATGGGTTTGTAGTCGACAAAGACGGATTTAAGGTGGTCGACGTTACTATTCCCGAACAAGCACATCTGATTGAAGGGGCAACAGTTTCATTCTCCAATGCGCATGATGTGTACGTGGCGCGCACGTACGCGTATGTCGCGAATGGCAAAGACGGAATTGCGATTGTTGATGTTGAGCAGCCTGAACGACCAAGACTTGATCAGACTTTTACGGGCGACGGCAAATTGAACGATGTCCACCAGGTCAAAGTTGCGATGACTAATGCGAGCTTGTTTGCCTATGTCGCTGATGGGAAAAATGGATTGCGTGTTTTGCAGTTAACGTCGCCTGAGACAATGACGGAATATGCGGGATTCAGTCCCCGACCGCGTCCAGTCTTGATTGCGACGTTCAAGACTAAGGGAGAGGCACTGGCGGTTTCGAAGCCTCTGGACCGGGATCGAGCAGTCGATGAAAGTGGGAATCAAGTCTCAGTCTTTGGCCGGCGTGGTGCGCGTCCTTTTAACTATGATGAGATCATTCGTATGTTGAAGACCAACGACGGCACGGGTGACTGGTTTAGAGTGAGCGACTCACCACCTGCACTTTCACGAAAGTAATTCCGTTGCTGAGCTAAACTAATTCGTCGCGGAGTTTCATTAGCAATTGTTTTGCTTCATCAGCGGTCATCGAGTTGGATGCCGTACGAATTTCCTCAATCACTCTCTGATTAGCCAAATCAAATAGTGACGCCTGGGCTGCGGCTCTGCGACGTCCCGCGCGTGATGCCGCCCGCTCAAGTGCGCTATTGGCGGCAACAGCTTTAGAGATTGTCTCCTCAGCTAGTATCTCTTCTTCGTCGGCAAATACTTCCAACTCGTATCTTTCAAGTCGTGAGAGTACATCCCGAGCATTGGACAGAACCGCAGGCGGCAAGCCTGCCAGACGAGCGACCTCGATGCCGTACGACTTAGAAGCTCGACCTCGTTCGAGTCGATGTAGGAATACAACCTCACCCTCGCGCTCAGTAGCAGTTATTTGATAGTTCTGCGCTCCCGGCAATCTTTCAGCAAGCTCAGTCAGTTCATGATAGTGAGTTGCAAAGAGGGTCTTGGCCGCGTGCTCAGGTGAGTTGTGCAAGTATTCAGCGACGGCCCAGGCAATGGAAAGACCATCAAATGTCGCCGTCCCTCGGCCGATCTCATCGAGGAGCACGAGTGATCTTGGAGTTGCGCTATGAAGAATGGCAGCGGTCTCGGTCATCTCTACCATAAAAGTAGAACGACCGCGGGTTAAGTCATCAGACGCTCCTACACGCGTCCAGACCCTATCCAGCAGTGCTAGACGAGCGCGCTCTGCCGGTACAAAACACCCCATCTGCGCAAGAATACTTATGATTGCTGTTTGTCGAAGGATAGTGCTCTTACCACCCATATTGGGTCCGGTGATAATCAATAATCGATCAGTTGAATTGTTTAAGTAGATGCTATTCGGAACAAATGGCTCATCAATAAAGGCTTCAATCACTGGATGACGAGCCCGAACAATTTCTATTTCATCTCCATCATGGATTTCAGGTTTGACATAACGACGCCTTGCCGACACTTCAGCAGAAGACGCCAGCACGTCTAGAGCGGCGAGCGCTCGGGCGGTAATCTGGATCCGTTTTGTTTCGGCCGAAATCTTCCTGCAGACGTCAATGAAGAGTTCAGTCTCCAATTGGATAATTCGCTCTTCCGCGCCCAGTACCTTCTTTTCCCAATCTCTTAGCTCAGGTGTCGTGAACCGTTCAGCATTTGCCAGAGTTTGTCGACGTTCATATTCAGCTGGCACTCTGTGGATATTTGATTTAGAGACCTCGATGAAATAACCAAAGACGCCGGTGAATCGAATTCGCAGATTCGAAATTCCGCTGCGACGGCGTTCAGTCGCCTCCATCTCAGCAATTGTCTGTTTGGCATTTCTACTTATTGAACGGAGTTCGTCCAACTCAGCTGAGTAACCTTCGCGAATTGTGTCGCCGTCGGTGAGCTTGGCAGGTGGATCGTCGTTTATGGCGGTCGCAATCAACGATCTGACGTCTGGTAATTCATCAGCATTCTCGGCTAACACTTGGAGAAGAGATGAAGAGAGCTCGATAAGCACTTCACGAATGGCAGGCACCTGATTAAGAGAGCGTGCCATCGAGACGAGATCTCTTGGTGTAGCAGAGCCCAGACTGATCCGACCCAATACGCGTTCGAGATCTGACACTTCTTTTAATAAGGTCCGAATCTTGTCGCGCCGGCGTTGCGAAGCGAAAAGATCCTGGACTGCACTTAGTCGTGCTTCAACTTCGCCACGTTTGATACACGGTCTTAAAAGCCAGGACCGAAGCAAGCGTGCTCCCATGCCTGTGACTGTTTCGTCTATAACCTGTAACAGCGAACGTCCATTACCGCCAGCCAGTGACTCAACTAACTCCAAATTGCGAACTGTTACGTTGTCGAGTACGAGATGATCTTGTGGTTCAAAATAAGCAATGTCAGTTATGTGTGCGGCGGCGGCTCTTTGTGTCTCTTGTGCGTATCTCAGACAAGCGCCGGCCGCTCGAATGGCTTCGTCCTTTTTGGAAAGCCCGTAACCGTCAAGTGAATGGACCTTGAAATGTTCAAGTAGTAACGACTGGCAGTCGTCTTTCTGCCATTTCCAGTCTTCAATCGGCGTCTGTGTTGTGTTGAATCCGAAGGAATTTGAGGAATTGTCGCCCAATTCAAGGTTTTTACTTACGTCAACACTCGCTTCATTTTCCGACGGTTTCTGTAACGGCAGACTTGTTGTTTGAACCTTTCCTGATAAGCCACTCTTGACCAGCGGAGCAAGCGAAACTGGGAATAGCAGTTCGCGTGGACCAAATGATTCAAGGTCAGAACGAATCCTCGACCACGAATCCGGACCTGATTCCTGGGTCACTTTAAATTCACCAGTTGAGATATCGAGGAAAGCGGCGCCGATCGTCTCTCCTGCACAACAAATCGCGGAAAGAAAAACAGACTCGCGCGGTTCCAGGAGTTGCGGATCGATCGGTGTACCTGGAGTGACAATACGCACTACTTCGCGTCGCACTAATTTCTTCGTCTTACTTGCTTCTTCAGTTTGCTCACATATCGCGACTCGGTAACCCTTACGAACAAGACGGGCAATGTAATTTGCGGCGGAATGATGAGGCACCCCGCACATCGGGATTGGATTACCGCTATCTTTTTGACGGGCAGTGAGTGTTATTTGAAGTTCTCGCGAGCCAACGACGGCATCATCGAAGAAGAGTTCATAGAAGTCGCCGAGGCGAAAAAATAAAAGCGTTCCAGGATGTTGCTGCTTCAGTTCCTGGTACTGACGCAGCATTGGCGTTGAATTTGAAAGACTCATATGTGAGTGATGACTAGTGTTTGGCGATGCATAATAAACACTAAAACAAAAATAGTGAACTGCTCGTGCTCGATGAACTTTAGTTTGTCGCAGAGATGTAGTAGAAACTACTTGCAGCGAATCATCAAAGTGCGGAACAAGTCCGAGAAGCCCATCGGATAGTTGTGACATTATATATTCCGGAGAAGATATGGTAATTTCCACACCCGACTTATCGTCGACTGCCGACAGCTCGGCGTTGACAACAACATTGATCAGAGGCGCCTTTTTGGTATGGCGTAGTGAATTACAGCGTGGACAATTCGCAGAAATCCGAGAACTTGACCTCAGCAACGCTCCTGGAAAGATCGCTGCAGGAACATCTAGAAACTTTTCAGACTCTGATTGGGACCAGCCTCACAGTTATTGAGACAGCCGGTAAGTTAATCTGCCAAACTCTCGCAAGCGGTAACAAGATCCTACTTTGTGGGAACGGTGGGAGTGCCGCTGATGCTCAACACATCGCCGCTGAACTAGTGGGTTGCTACGAATTGCAGAGGCGCTCATGGCCCGCTATTGCGCTCACCACCGATACCTCTGCTCTCACGGCAGTAAGTAATGATTTCGGCTACGAGCAAGTCTTTGCCCGCCAGGTGGTGGGATTGGCCCAACCGGGCGACGTTCTTATTGCCATTAGTACCAGCGGCAAGTCACCAAACGTTCTGAAAGCCGCAGAAATAGCCAGAGAACATGGCTGTAAGATCATTGCGATGACTGGTGCAACCTCTGAACCATTGGCAACGCTCTGTGATCTTACGGTCGCCGTACCCTCGAAACGCACCTCACGCGTCCAGGAGGCTCACATCACAATTGGTCATCTTTGGTGTGAAATGGTCGACCAGATGACGATCTCTTCATAGTGCCAGTCGACTCAAAGCCCCTAAATACCTCGTTCACGGTCGAAAAGTTAAAGTATTTGTTGAACCTGCTTGACACCAGTCGACACTTCGAATTAGTCTTTTTGCGCTCAAAGTTGATTGGTTTTGATCAAGCGGCTTAGTCCCAGGAACCACTCCAACCGCTACTAATGGCTTCGAGCGACGATCGGTTTCCGAAATAATTCGAAATTTGCAAGTTCTCTTTTTAGACTGACCAATACTGTTGTGCATATACGGATCTGATCAGGGGTTCGTGCGGCATTCAACTTCATCCGCCGAAGTAAGTTGACTTGAGATATTGATGTTTCTGCAAGAACATCCAGGTTCGGCCCCGACAGACTCAGAAACCTACCCTTTAGGAGAGAAGCGCGAACCTAAGGTCTCGCCGACGCATGCCTCCGCCCTCGTTGCTCTAAGCCACACGCCTCTTGAACATCGTTTGTACTCGGCGATGCTGGTGCGATTGCAAGAGTCACCTATCGATATTTCTATAACTGCCCGACAACTTCTCGAGATAACCGGGATTAGAAGCCTGAGCACGATTCGACGTGGACTCGAAGGCCTGGTTTTGAAACTGAGCGTGGAGAGAAGTGCTCCCGCAAACGGTAACGGCAAGAAGGAACACGCTACGGTCTATCGGGTCTACCAGCCTTACGAAGTTGTGGCCAGACGCAGATCACCTGACGCCCAATCAAACCACCAGTTCAATCTCTTTAAAGAGCCAAAGTCCGATAACGGAGCCTTCGATCGGGCCATGACGCGTGTTGTAGACAATGCCGCCCTTAGCCGTCGCGAAGCTCAGGTCACACTCTGCTGTATTGAAGGACTCTCGAACGCTGAGATTGGAAGGCGACTTGATGTCAGTGAGCAAACCATCAAGTTCCACTTGCGAAATGTATTTATCAAGTTTGGAGTAAAGCGAAGAACGGAGTTGATTTCTCGGTTGTTAATGTGAACAAGGTGTAGCTGTAGCGGCTTGACAATTTGTTGCCGCCTCGCGAGAGAGGCTTCCCTAACGGGTACGTGCGTGATTGCTTCCGATCGAGTTGAGGTCAGAAGGGCATGCAAGGGTTGAGGTGTCTTTATGGATTCCAATCAAAAAACAAGTATTGCAACTCAAAAGGTCGTAAAGAAGAAAAAGCGAAAAAGGAAAACTGCGCTTGTCATCTGCCGCGATCGGAAACAGTTTTGGACCACGCAAACTCAATTCTGGCAATGGGTGAGAGAAGGAATTGTTGTCAAGACTGGAGAACAACCATTGACCGGATTATTTAAGCGTGAACACGAGGAGTTGCTGGTTCTTCTGAGCAATACAGTTTTGAATCTCGCACACCCTAATCATATGCGGGAAGCGCTATTGTCGAGACGAATAGGTATTTCGGGTAAGTAGGGTTTTGTTGATGTTAATGCCAGGAATCAAAAAGCTGCTGTCTAAACCTGACTCTATGAGGCCAAGTTGCTTAAGGAGATCGATTGTTTTGCAAAAACTAGAAGTACTGCCAATTCTGTTGTGCCTGGTATTGATGTCGTCCGCGATCATGGCTCAACAGACTGCGAATGCCGGCAGTCAGATTCAGCCGGCGTCAGCAATAACTTCATCGGAAGATGATCGCTATCGAATTGGCCCCGCCGATGTATTGGACATTCGAATCTTCAATCGAGCAAATCTCTCTCGGGATGCTGTCCGAGTTGAGGGCAACGGGATGATTCGAATGCCGCTTATCGAGGGCGAGATTCAGGCGGCGTGCAAAACCGAAGGTGAGTTAGCGAAAGAGATTTCAACCAAATACGCCCGGTACTACAAAAATCTTCAGGTCGACGTTTTCATTAAGGAATACCATTCGAAACAAGTTGCAATTATAGGCGCCGTGAATGATCAAAGTCGCTTTGAACTACATCGTCGAGTACGTCTATTGGAATTGCTGACCTACGCTAAAGGACCTACATCAAAAGCAGGTCAAACGATCAACATTGTGCACGCGAGTGGGCCGGCGACTTGTAAGCAGGATGAGGGCGAAGAAAGCAGTCCGTTTACCAGTTACAAATTGAGCGCTGTTCTTGAAGGTGACCCAAAGGCTAATCCCTATCTTGACCCTGGTGACATTGTGACAGTTCCCGAAGCCGATCAGGTTTATGTGGTCGGAAATGTATATATGCCACTCACCATTGCGCTCAAAGAGCCGATCACATTGAGTAGGGCGATAGCCATGGCAGGCGGAACGAGACTGGACACGAAGAAAGACAAGATAAGGATTGTCCGACAGGAACCAGGCTCCGCAACCAGAAAAGAGTTGATTGTTGATTTGAGTGCGATTGAAAAGAAGAGCGCTGAGGACCTGGCGCTGCTGCCAAACGACATCATCGATGTTCCCACCTCCGCGGGTAAGAGCTTTCTACGCAGCCTGGTTCACGGAGTGATTCCCAGCGTCGCCCAGTTGCCGGTCAGAGGAATTCCATAGGCGTGATGTATTACCAGGAGGTCGGAAAACCGTTCAAGCAGGTGCATTCAGAATTCTGTAAGACGCAACACCGATTTTAGTAAGGATACACAATGAAACCACAGCAAGAAATTGCTAAACGGGAAGATTTTGGAAATCTTGATAAGCCTATCGAGATTCCTCCTCAATCCTACAATTATGGTGTAGACCCGAATGCCGAGAACGAGGTCAACCTCCTCGACTACTGGCGCGCAATTCGAAAACGTCTCTGGCTCGTGATTGGAGTCGTTGCCTTAGTCACGATGATGTCGCTGGTCTACGTTGCGCGAAAGCCCGATATGTATGAGGCGCAATCGCGCGTTCAGGTGAACCTTGAAGACAACAGTTCAGCGCTTGTTGGTAAGACTCCTTATTACTACGGCTCATCTGACGACCCAGTGTATTTCAACACCCAGCTCCAAATACTTGTGAGTCCCAATTTGATTCGCAGGGTAGTTAGAACACTCGACCTTGAACACAATCCTGATTTTCTAAAAGGTAACGCAGCGCTTAAGAAATCAACGTGGCAAACGATTCTTGGGATGGTTGGTCTCCGAAAAGAGAAGAAAGAGGAGAGTCCCAAACAAGACCAGCTACCTCTTACAACAACAACCGTTGCACAGGAGAGCTCTAGCGAAGATTTGAACGAAGCAAAAAGATTGGCTCCTTTTGTAGGTGCGATTCTCGGTGGACTGCGAGTGGAGCCTGTAAAAGAGACTCGAGGTTTTTACAAAGAAACCCGGCTAATTGATATTACTTTTCAACATACTGATCCCCAGGTGGCTGCGAAGGTTGTAAACGCAATAGCGGAAACTTACGTGTTTTCAAACCTTGAGAAAAATACCAAGACGAATAGTACTACCGCCGACTTCTTACAAAAACGTATAGCAGAACTGCAACAGCACATTCGCTCTGACGAAGAGCGTCTAGTCAACTACGCGAAGAACAATCAGATAATTTCATTAAATCCCAATCAGAACACAGTCGTCGAACGACTTGCTGGTCTAAACAAACAGTTACTTGAAGCTGAGAATGATCGGAAAACTGCAGAGGCAGCCTTCAACGCAGCAAAGAGTCCGGGAGCGGCAACCGCCCTGGCGGAAGTCGATGCGAAGCAGGCAGGCGAAATCGAAGGGAAGTTAGCAGACTTACGACAAAAACGGGCGCAGCTCTTAGTTGACGCGACTGAAGAGGCACCTGAAGTGAAAGAGGTTGACCAGCAGATAGTAGAACTTGATGGGCAACTTAAGGACATGCGCACACGCAAGAGCACTAACCTGCTAACGAATCTAAATACTCGTTATCAGGAGACATTGTCGCGTGAACAATCGTTGCGAAAAGCCTTTGAGCAACAACGAGCCGAGACGCTGAACCAGAACGAGGCTGCAATTAACTATCGAATAATTCAGCAAGAAATTGAAACGAATAAGACTCTGCTCGAGAATTTGTTGCAACGTTCAAAAGAGAACGATGTTGTAATGGCAGGAAAGTCAAACAATATCGGAATCGTTGATTACGCTCTAGCCGCAGATGATCCGGTTGGTCCCAATCGCACAAGGACAGTCTTTATTGCTTTCTTTCTTTCCATCGGCATGGGAATGGGACTGGCATTGTTCCTGGAGTACCTCGACGACACGGTACGCTCGACAGAAGAAGTTGAAAGGATGCTCCATCTGCCGGCACTAGCCATTATACCCTCGGTTGGAGGTGCCTCGAGACGTCGGGTCTTATCAGCTCCAGGTGCTTTGCAAAAGCGCAATGGGAACAGTCCATCGCCAGTCAACGGGAATCAGGAGCTGTTGATGAACGTAGATGGTCGTTCGCCTCTGGCTGAAGCTTACCGTCATCTACGCACCTCGGTATTGCTGTCAACTGCCGGCCGAGCCCCAAGATCGTTGCTGGTAACTTCCAGTCTTCCTGGCGAAGGCAAGACCACGACTGCAGTAAATACTGCCTACAGTTTGGCTCAAACGGGGGCGTCCGTTGTGATAATTGATGCCGATATGCGACGACCGCGATTGCGCTCAATCTTCGGAATGCGGGAACAGTTGGGACTCAGTTCAATTCTGTCGAGTGAAGTGACAGAAGATGAAATGTTGGCAATGGTTACGCAGGATGATGCGACGGGCTTGAGCGTATTGACTTCTGGTCCAATACCTCCAAATCCAGCTGAGTTACTTGGTTCTGATCAGATGCGTCGCTTACTGATTACGCTGCAACGCAATTTTACGCACGTCGTGGTTGACTCTCCCCCGGTCAGTTCTTTTACGGACGGTGTTTTGATTTCCACTATGGTAGACGGGGTGTTGTTGGTGGTCCACGGCGGCAAGAGTTCCCGCCACATCGTACGACGATCCAAGCAGTTGCTAAACGATGTGGGCGCAAAGATCTTCGGCGTTGTCCTGAATAACACATCAGTCCAGTCGCACGATTATTACTATCAACGTTATTACAGCCACAAGTATTACGAAGAAGCAGGAGCCTAGTTCTTTTTCTAATGTCAGAGCGTGTCCAGGCACATCAGTTCAACGTACCAACCTTCCAAATTGATCCGCCTCAAAGTTGGATCTCTCTGGGTTTAAAAGAGCTCTGGGAATACCGTGAGCTCCTTTATTTTCTTACCTGGCGTGATATCAAGGTTCGCTACAAGCAAACGGTTCTAGGTGCAGCCTGGGCTGTGATTCAACCGTTCTTCATGATGGTTGTCTTCAGTCTCTTTTTTGGACGACTCGCAAAGGTGCCATCGGATGGTATTCCTTATCCCGTCTTTACGTTTTGTGCATTATTGCCGTGGCAACTCTTTGCCCACGCCTTAACTGAATCGAGTAACAGCGTCGTAGCGAGTCAAAACCTGATTACCAAAGTCTATTTTCCACGGCTCATTGTTCCAATCTCAGCAGTACTCGCTGGGTTACTCGATTTCGCAATCGCCTTTGTGATCTTGCTGGGCATGCTCCTTTACTACGGTATTGTTCCCGGATGGCAGATTGCTACTCTCCCGGCATTCATAGTGCTCGCTATCATGACGGCACTTGGCATTGGACTATGGTTATCGGCCCTGAATGTTCAGTATCGCGACGTTCGCTACACAATCAACTTCCTGGTCCAGATCTGGCTTTTTGCGACGCCGGTTGCCTATCCAAGTTCACTGATACCGGAGAAGTGGCGTCCACTTTATGGTCTTAATCCAATGGCTGGTGTCGTTGAAGGGTTCAGGTGGGCGTTACTCGGAAAGGCTAATCCACCGGGAGCGATGCTTTGGGTTTCAATCGCTGTTGTTGTTCTGATGTTGCTCGGTGGTCTCTTTTACTTCCGGCGCATGGAGCAACGATTCGCCGACATCGTTTGAAGAAGTTTTCTCGCGTTTCCGCCAAACAAAAACCTCAAATCAATTCTCCGAATGTTCGATTTCTCCATTAGAGCAGAGAGCCTGAGTAAGCAATACATGATCGGGCAGGAGCGAGGTTACAAGAACTTCCGCGAGGTTATTGGCGAAGTAGCATCTGCGCCGTTTCGTCGCTTGAGATCAAGCAACAATGGGAATGGGCGAAGCAAGAGGTCCGCAGAAGATTTTATCTGGGCCCTTAAGGACGTTTCATTTGAAGTGAAGCCTGGCGAGTTGGTCGGAATCATCGGACGGAATGGAGCAGGCAAGAGTACTCTTCTCAAAATCCTCTCACGTATCACCAAACCGACGCGCGGTCACGCCGTCATTAACGGACGAGTTGGTTCTTTACTTGAAGTGGGAACAGGCTTTCATCCCGAACTATCAGGCAGGGAAAATATCTATCTTAATGGTGCGATTCTCGGGATGAGAAAAGCCGAAATCAATCGAAAGTTCGATGAAATTGTAAGCTTCGCGGAAGTTGAAAAGTTTGTTGACACTCCGGTCAAGCGTTATTCGAGTGGAATGTACGTGCGCCTGGCGTTTGGTGTCGCAGCGCATATGGAAACAGAAGTGCTGCTGGTAGATGAAGTCCTTGCGGTAGGTGACGCTCAGTTTCAGAAGAAGTGTTTTAACAAGATGCGCGAGATCGGAAATGACGGTCGCACCATATTGTTCGTCAGTCACAACATGGCTGCTGTGCGCACTATCTGTAAGAGGGGTTTGATACTCGAACCCGGCAAGTCAGTTGAGGTCGGTGAGATTAACAAAGTAGTCGACGCTTATCTGGCTCGGGCGAATGAAGAGGCAAGAGACCAAACGTCCTCAGAAACGGAAAGCTTCCTGGTCCACGACGTATTAATCAAACCTGTCGAGTCAGAGGTAGTTAAGACGTTTGAACCGCTTGATATCGTCGTTCGGTTTACACCGAAGCAGGAGATCGAAGATCCCGGCGTCTATGTTTCAATTCTTACAAGTGAACATCGACGACTCGCTGGTTTGGATTTTAGGGACTTTGCTTCCGTGCATAAGTTACGCGCGGGACAGCTCGTTGAAATGGGCTTTCGAATTGAATCGTTTCCATTTCTTCCAGGTACTTACCAGTTGGAGATTCACCTGAAGGACATGGCGCAACATAAATTTGAGTTTGTGCCAAAAAACTATCAATTTGAGGTTGCAGTCACGCCTATTTATGCCGGTCGAAAACTTGATGGCTGGTTTGGAGAAGTAGGTCTACAGGCACAACCAATCGCACGAGAGGGCGGCGAATTCATCACGGAACAGGACCAGGCGCTTGTCTGACGATGTTGGCACTATGTGGCGAAGAGTAAAAGACTTACTGCGTCCAGTTAAAAGAACGTTATTTGGTCCAGCGCCGCGTGCAAAAAATGATTATGCGACGCATGTGCCTGTACTGATTGGCTTATCGAAAATTGGCCCGATTAAGTCCGTACTTGAGTTGGGTAGTGGTAAATACAGCACTCTAACCTTTCTCAATAGAGAAGTGTTTCCCGATCTTGAAGTACTCGACTCATTTGAGACTGATCCTGATTGGGCTGAACGCGTGCGAGAGCTGGTCAAGTTAGACAAGCGCGCCACGATGCATGTCGTTGATGGTCCAATGGTCGAAGCGGTCGGAAGAATTGACCTTGATGTTTACGACCTCGTTTTTGTCGACGATTCGAGTACCAGTGTTGACCGCGCAAAAACAATTCAAGAAGTTAGTCGTCGTACCGCGGACAAGTCTATCGTCGTAATTCACGACTTCGAGATTCAAGCTTATAAAAACGCATCACAATCCCTCCAACATCGCCACACTTTTCGAGTGTTTAATCCGGAGACGGGAGTCTTGTGGAATTCGAACGCCAAAAGAAAAAGTAAACTAAGAAAGATTGAGGCGGTGATTCGTAAGAATTCTCGATATTTGGAGCTTGATGATCTCGCAGGTTGGACCAGGGCGTTTGGTGATTAGGGAGTCAAATTCAGGTCTGGGAGTTAGTTTGGTTTGGGCATGCGAATACTGGTAACTGGTGGTTTAGGAACAGTTGGCGCTGGTCTCGTTAAGGAGCTGAGATCAAGAGGATGTCACGTTGTTTCGTGCGATCTTCATCATCAGCCGGACGAAATTGGTTTTAGCCTCCGTACCGACGTAGAGGTTCCACTCTACGCCAGGTGTGATGTTGGCGAGTTCCAGCAGATCGAACGGGTGTTTGAACGTACTGGTCCCTTTGATTATGTCTATCACTGTGCGGCGGAATTTGGTCGCTGGAACGGTGAGGACTTCTATGAAACCCTCTGGCGAACAAACGCTATCGGAACAAAGAATATTATCCGGCTGCAGGAACGTTTGAAGTTCCGCTTGATTCATTTTTCCTCGTCAGAGGTCTATGGTGATTGGCCGGAAATAATGGTTGAGTCCGTCATGGACCAGCACGAGATTAAGCAGTTGAACGACTATGCGATGACAAAATGGGTCAATGAAATGCAGATTCGCAATTCGGCGATTCAATATGGCACCGAAAGTGTGGTTGTAAGATTGTTTAATACGTATGGTCCAGGTGAGTACTACAGTCCGTATCGTTCGGTAAATTGCCGGTTTCTTTATTGTGCGTTACACGGCTTGCCCTGGACTGTTTTCCGGGGACACTCGAGAACTTCTACCTATCTGGCTGACACCGTTCGTACTCTTGCAAACATCAGTCAGAACTTCAAAGCCGGCGAAACTTACAACATCGGTGGCACCGACCTGCACAGCATCGAAGAACTCTCAGATGTCATTCTTAAGTTAACTGGGGCGAACCCTTCACTCGTGCATTATCACGACTCAGAAATTTTGACTACAAAGTGGAAGCGAGTTGATATCTCAAAATCGGTGCGTGACCTGGACCATAAAAACTCTTACGGCCTTGAGAAGGGAATGGCGATCACTGCCGACTGGATGCGTAAAGCTTACGGACTTGGCTGATCTAATAGTCTTTGTATAGTGTCGAGCATAACGAATACAACCGAAACCGGTGTGAATCTTACCGCGCACCTTAAGGATGCAATCGCACGACTAAAAGGGGAGTCGGTAAACGCGATGTTTGTCTGCGATTTCCCGCCATCGAATTTTCGTGGGGGGCCGTTGTTGATTAGCCGTCTGCTCTCGATGTACCCGACGGAAAGTCTTTTGGTTGTTTCAGGGTCGCATTTGAATCGATTGTCGCCGCCTGACGCTCGTCTTTCCTGTGAACAACGAGTGTTTCCCACGACTAGTGGTACCGGAAGGTTGGGCCTTGGTCGACTAAAGGCACTTATAGATTGGTTGTTAATACCACTGCTCGCGATCTATCTCGTCATCCTAGTTAAGAAGCGCGCTACAAAGGTGTTACTGACGGTTGCGGATGGACATTTCTTTCTTGCTGTTTCGATAGCTTCCTGGGTTACACGCGTGCCCATGATTCTTTTTGTTCATGACGACTGGGTTAGCGGAATTTCTCAGGGTAGACATTTGTTTAAGGCTTGGGCCCCACGATTATTTAGGAAGGCCGGAGAGCGAGCAAGCAACATCTACGCAGTTAGTCCGGCGATGCAGAGTCTTCTTAAGACAACCTATGGCCTGGAATCAGAAGTTCAATTGCCTGCACCCGACGGATCTCTTTGCGAGATGGCCAGCGCGTCAAACTTAAATAAAACAGATCGTAAGAAAATAGTTTTCTCGGGCACCGGCACTGGCGTGATGCGTGACGGCTTAGATCTTTTGATTCGTCTTGTTAAGAGTGACTGTCTGGAGACACATGGGGATACGGCGGTCGAGTTGCACATCTATATGACTTACTCGCCGGAAAGAGTGCGCGAACTTGGCTGGGACCATGAGCGAGTCATATTTCATGGATGGCAGGAGCAGGGAACTGTCCACAAAGCGCTGATTGATGCTGATGTGCTCTTTCTACCCTTCTCATTCAAAGAAGAACACCGGTTCGCGACATTAAATGCGTTTCCGACTAAGACGGCCGATTACCTGGCCAGCGGCAATGCAATCCTAATTTTGGCGCCGGCATACTCAGGTCTCGTGAATTATGCTCGTGAGTTTAGATTTGCTGAAGTTGTTGACAAGCTAGACCAAGCGGCGTTGTTAGAAGGACTGATAAAGGTGCTTAGGTCGAGTGAGTATCGAGAGGCGCTCAAGACCAACGCCAAATTAGTGCTGCAAAAAAATCACTCGATCGAAAGACAGCGGCTACAAGTCTACGAGCGCATCCTGGAACTCAAGGATGCTCAAGAGAGTTCGAGAGCGGGTTCAATTCCTGTGGGGATTCGCGAAAGTAAGTTTGGCGACACCTGAAAAGAAATCCACCTCACGCATTGCGCGAGTTGTTCTCGTCGCGATTAGTGTCTTCTTCGCAGTAATTGTTGCGGAGGTTAGTTTAAGAATAGTCAAGGTTCCGTCCTCACCCGTCTCCTCTATCACGCCTGAAAAGATTCAAGCCAACGCCAGGTTGACTCGCTACGATAGGGAACTAGGCTGGATTGGTGCGTCAATCCAGGATGGAATGTACTGGGGCGACAACTATTCGTTTCCAGTCAGACAGAATTCGCATGGCTTGAGAGGGCCGGAGCTCGACACGCAAAAGCAAGTTGGCAAAGTTCGAGTGTTAGTTCTCGGCGATTCTCAGACTTGGGGACTCGGAGTCCCCGAACAAGAACGATATTCGGATGTGCTTCAGTCGATATTGAATGAGCATGGAATGAACGCTGAGGTTCTTAACTTCGGTGTCCCTGGTTATGGTACTGACCAGGAACTAATGCTCTTCAAGACACTTGGTAAAGCCTATCATCCGGACCTGGTGATTCTCGGCTTCTTTTGGAACGACCTCTTTGAAAACTCGCGCGACAACACCTACGGTCATCCAAAGCCGCGCTTCGTGTTTGACAGGTCCGGCGAACTGAAACTGACCAACGTGCCCGTCCCGGAGAAAGAAGAAGTTGGCGACTCGTCGAGTCCAGCCGCTGGTAGTAGCAAGGATTGGTTGCGCCAACATTCGCGTCTTTATGAGTTGGCGGAACGAGGTGTTTCGCGCAATTCGGTTATCTATAGTTGGGCGGTAAGAATCGGATTGGCTGCTGGCCCAAAACGCGATCCTGCTTCGGGCGAGTGGAAGGTCACTGTAAGTCTTCTTCAGGCTCTACGAACTGAGGTCGACAAGAATGGCTCAAAGTTTCTCATCGTCGTAATCCCAGAGCCTGCTGACCTGAATGCTGACGCACACTCGCTAAAGGCGCCTTTGTTCAAAGACTTCGAACGATTGCCGGTTTTCGACCCGTTTCAGAATCTCGATAAGGGCGGCAGTGTCGAGTCACTGTACTTTCCAAACGACATGCACCTGAGACCGTTGGGACACAAGGTACTAGCTAAGGCAATTGCAGATTACCTTCTCAAAGACGAGAAATTGTTGGTCCGTCCCGCGGTGCAAACAACTGCCGTAATAGTAAAGCAATGAGTGCGGAGTCCTACCGGATAGCTTTGACAGTGGACCCGGAGATCCCGGTTCCTCCAAAGCACTATGGAGGCATTGAGCGGGTCGTCGATATGCTCGTACGAGGATTGATGGAGCGAGGACATCAGGTCACACTGTTTGCTCACGGCGATTCCTCAGTACCATGCAAAGTGGAATCGTATCCGGCGAACGGGAGTCGCGGAACACTCAATTTGATCAGGAATCTTAGTCACGTATCGGCTCGTCTATTGAGGGAAGATTTTGACGTGGTCCACAGTTTTGGACGCCTCGCTTATCTCCTGCCGGTGTTACCGCTTTCGACTCCAAAAATAATGAGTTACCAGCGCGGCATTACTCCCAGGAGTGTCGCGTGGGGCAACCGCTTATCGAGAGGAACGCTGCACTTTACTGGTTGTAGTAAGAATCAGATGCGCGACTACGCGAAGTGTGACAACTGGCATGCTGTGTACAACGGGGTGCCGGCTACTTCGTACCAGTGCCGCAAACAAGTTGATGCTGATGCGCCTCTTGTGTTTTTGGGACGCGTTGAGAAAATTAAGGGACCCCACGTTGCAATTCGAGTGGCCCAACGATCTGGACGCAAGCTGAGGATTGCCGGGAATGTGCCAGTTGGCGCAGAGCACCAGGCATTTTTTGAATCCGAGATCCAACCGCACTTGAATGGTGATTCAATTGTTTATGTTGGACCAGTCGATGACATCCAGAAGAACACCTTCCTGGGCCAGGCCGCCGCACTAATCTTCCCAATCGAATGGGCAGAACCGTTTGGCATTGTCATGGCGGAAGCCTTGGCCTGCGGAACTCCGGTGCTTGCGTTTCCAAAAGGATCGGCACCGGAAGTGGTCCAGCATGGAGTGAACGGATTCTTATGTCAGTCAGAGGAAGAGATGGTTACGTCTGTAAGTAGGATCGGCGAAATAGATCGTGGCGAGTGTCGTCGAGTATTTGAGGAGCGATTTAGTGACCGAGCGATTGTCGACGACTACGTGAACCTCTACCGCAGCTTGATCCAGAAGAATGGGACACATGCCGACAACTGACCTACTCCTGAAATCTAGCTCGTTGTTGCCAGAATCAGTAAAGCAACGAGTAAAAAGAGCACTTGGAGTACCTGGTGTCGAAGGCAGTCTTCGTCGCATGAGCGACAATGGATTTGCACCAAAGACTGTTATCGACATTGGTGCTTACAGTGGTGAGTGGACGCGTCTCTGTAAGGAGATCTTTCCTGATGCGCACGTCTTGATGGTTGAGCCACAGAGTTCGAAGGAGGCGCCTCTAAGACAATTGACCTCGGAACTGAGCGGTCTGTCTTATTCGCAATCATTGCTAGGTGAAACGAGTAAGGACGCTGTCGGATTCTACGAGAATGAAAGTGCGAGTTCAGTACTTGAGAGTGATGGTCATCAGGAACCTACTTCAACAATTCCCATGCGCACGCTCTCGGAGGTAACCCGGAATACCGAATTCTCCACTCCAGACTTCATCAAGCTAGACGTACAGGGTTACGAACTTAGTGTCCTAAGCGGCGGAGAAGATGTCCTTAACGCTACTGAAGCCGTATTGATGGAGGTGAATTTAATCGACATCTATGATCGGGCTCCGCTACTTCAGGATGTGGTCATATTCATGGGTGAGAGAAGCTTTCGCGTCTATGACATCTGCACTTTCTTTCGGCGCCCTTTGGACGGCGCACTCTGGCAAGTCGATATGATCTTTCTAAAAGGAACTTCCAGTTTGCTCGAGAGTAAACGCTGGTCCTAGTTCAGTGAAAAAGATCTGCCTGATTACTACTGGGCAACCAACAACAAATCCCAGGCTTGTAAAAGAAGCAGATGCTCTAGTCGAGTCAGGGTACGAGGTGAAAGTTATTGCGGCGTACTGGGCCGACTGGGCCAGAAATCTTGATGACGAACTACTTAAGACACGAAGCTGGAGTTGTCAGTACGTTGGTGGTGACCCGCACAAAAACCCGATCAAATACTTCTGGACCAGAACACGTTATGGTGTTTCCAACAGGTTGCGACAAATGAGTCCAACCTCAGCTGTTTTCGATAACCAGGTCGTGAGTAGAGTGTCACCGGATTTGTGCTCGGCTGCTCTCAATGTCCCGGCGGATCTCTATATCGCGCACAATCTTGGAGCCTTGCCGGCGGCGGCGTTAGCGGGAAAGACCAACAAAACAAAAATTGGGTTTGACGCTGAAGATTTTCACTCGGGAGAAACTCCGTCTCAGAACGGAAGTGGTCCAATCGACTCTTTGTCGAGACGAATCGAGGGGAAGTACCTCCCGCTCTGTGATTACATAACTGCGAGTTCGTCAGGAATCGCTTCCGCTTATGAAGAAGCATATTCGCTAAAGAAAGCGTCGATCATCTGGAACGTGTTTCCTCTCTCCGATCGTCCACCGCAACGTGGTAAGCACGACTCTAACGAACCAATACGATTGTATTGGTTCTCTCAAACCATTGGTGCTTCACGAGGATTGGAAGACGTTATTGCAGCAATGGGGATGCTTCCAGATCAGTCTATGGAATTGCATCTACGAGGTATTTGGCAACCTGGATATGAAGCGCGCCTCTCGGCTTTTGCAACAAAGCACGAAGTCGATTGGAATCGCGTTAAGGTTCATACGCCGGAGTCAGCCGACCAGATGGTACGTTTAGCAGCAGGCTACGATATTGGTCTCGCATTGGAGCCACCAGTAAGTCTAAACAGACAGCTTTGCGCAAGCAATAAGATCTTTACTTACCTCCTGGCCGGAAACGCGATTCTTGCCTCGGCTACAAGCGGGCAAAAAGAGATCGTTGACCTCATCGGAGATGCAGGAGTTTCTTATGAGTCGGGCGATGCGAACGGGCTGGCGTCCTTGTTGCGTCGTTGGTGTGAGGACAGAACTGCGCTCCAGCATGCGAAGGATGCGTCATGGGACTGCGGCACAAACGAGTTTAATTGGGACAGACACAAGAAGAAGTTCTTGTCTGTTATTGAGAGTACTCTAAGTTCCTAAGAGTTGATGAAGCGAGTCGTTATTATCGGTTCTGACTTTACGCCGAGCAGTTATCCACCGGCTCTGCGCGTCAGATTCTTTGCTCAGCATCTGGCTGAGTTTGGATGGGAACCAACAATCCTCACCATCGACCCAAAGGAATACGAGTGGGAAGTAGACAAGGAAAACGAACATCTACTGCCAAAGGATCTTCGAGTTATACGGACACCGGTGGTCCCCATAAGCACGACGCGCAAGCTGGGTCTTGGCGACATCGGCCTTCGTAGTTTGTGGCATCACTGGCGTGCGTTATCAAAGTTGTGCCGCACCGAGCAAGTGGACCTGGTGTTGATTCCGGTTCCTCCATACTATCCCGCGATCATAGGTAGATTGGCCCACCTCTACTACAAAGTTCCCTACGTCGTGGATTTTATTGATCCCTGGGTCACTCTAAACTATTGGAATCTGCCTGGATCGCAGCGTCCAGTCAAACGAACAATTTCGTACGGCTTATCGCGTCTGCTTGAACCGTTTGCATTGAAGTGTGTTGGACACATTGTTGGCGTTTCAAAAGCAACCACGGATGGAGTTGTCGACCGCTACTCATGGCTTAGTGAAGCGGATGCCACTGAGATTCCGTATGGTGCGGCTGCAAACGATTTTGATTACCTGCGTGCTCAACCTCGGCGCCAATCTTTCTTCACAAACGACGACAAGAACTTTCACATGAGTTATGTCGGTCGCGGAGGGGAAGACATGAAGGTCGCCCTGCGGGGTTTGTTTAAAGCGATCAAGAAAGGACTCAATGAACGGTCTGAAGTGTTCCAACGTTTGCGTCTGCATTTTATCGGCACAACTTATGCGCCAAAGGCTGACGGTAAGTATCAGGTTATGCCGGTAGCTCGTGAATTTGGTTTGGAGGATTATGTTTCCGAGCATCCTGGTCGCGTGGCATACCTGGATGCGTTACAAATCCTGGTCGACTCAGACGCTCTGATTGTTCCGGGTTCGGATCGACCTCACTACACCGCGTCAAAGATCTTTCCCTACATTCTTGCAAAGAAACCGCTGTTAGCGTTGTTCCACGAGAACAGTAGCGTTGTCAGGATCGTCACCGAAACGAAGGCTGGCGCAGTAATCACCTTCAACGGAGAAACCGGGTTAGATGCGAAAGTCGACGATATCCTTAACGCTCTCGAACAGATTATCGTCAGAGGATCCAACTACGAAACGGAAACAGATTGGTCTGTCGTCGACAATTATTCGACCAGGGCGATGACAGAAAGACTGGCACAAGCTTTTGATAAAGCAATTTCCAACAACCAGCGATATCCAGGTGCGATGATGCGCAGTACGCCTCATGGAGAAGTGTCGCGTCATTCCGAGTCTTAACGTGAAGAAGCTACTCGCAAAACTTTCAATTCTGATCATCTCCGTAACATTCGCGTTGTTGGCTGCAGAAGGTGTCCTGCGAATTTCAGGAATGTGGGTTGGTCGTCATAGCGACACCATGTTCACTTTAATGGAATTCGATCCGGTGCTGGGTTGGAAGATGAAGCCAAACGTGGAGGAGAAAGTAAGCTTCGTTGATGTAGAAAATATTCCGGTTCACGCGAATAGCCTGGGATTTTGGGATCGAGAATTCAAGCTGGAAAAGGATCCGCTGAAGACCCGGATTGCTTTTCTTGGTGATTCTTTTACGTGGGGACTCGGCGTAACTGAGACGGAGCGCTTCTCGGATGTACTGGCAAGTGAGAATTCGAATTTTGAATCGCAAAACTTTGCGATTCCTGGTTTTGGTACAGATCAAAGTTTACTGACCTGGCGCAATGTTGCTTCAAAATATCATCCTGATGTGGTGGTGTTAACAGTTTATTCGAATGACTACGCGGACAACATGTTCGTAGTGCGGTCGGGCTTGCGCAAGCCCTATTTCGAATGGCACGAGAACTCACAGCTACAACTACATGACATGGCTGGTAACAGTAGTAACTTCTGGACCAACGGTATCTTTAATGAACCAGCACCGCCATATGCTTCCTTGTTTGGACCACCTGAGAAAAGATCTCGAGTACTGCACTGGCTGGTGAAGCATTCCGACCTGGCCCGATTGGGCTACACTTTTTTGCGCCATTCGAAAGACTCAGAATCATCGGTTGAGCCAACTGCTTCAGCAGAGACGAAAACCACCCGCGTCCCTGCAAAGTCTCTATCTGAACTTGGACCAACACAGAAGGCACAAGTTCAGCTGCTTGATGTTCTCGTAAAGCAGTTGTCCGCAGAGGTAACCTCAACTGGGGCAAAGTTCGTGGTTATCCTGGCGGGTGAACCGAATCGAAACTTTGACGTGCAAAGATCCGGGCTGGAGAGCGAGCGGATTAAATACCTTGATGCCACCACCGACACACTAGCGTCAAAACTGCCCGGCGATAAGGATCTGTATTTCCCGTACAACAAACATTGGACCGCCGCAGGCCACAAGGCAGTCGCCGATATGTTGAATTCCTATCTTGCGGTAAAAACAACTAAGTAACCAGATGTCATACCGACTGGGCATACTCGTTAGTCACCCCATTCAGTATTACGCTCCGTGGTTTCGGTATCTTGCGGACCAGGTTGATCTCGAGGTCTTCTATTCGCACTTGCAGGACGCCAAGGGGCAGGCTGACGCTGGTTTCGGAGTCGAGTTTGAATGGGATATTCCTTTACTCGAAGGTTATTCCTACCGGTTTCTGAAAAACGTTTCTGCAAATCCCGGGGTCGCCACCTTCAAGGGTCTTGATACACCGGAGTTATTCGAGATCATAAGACCCAACCGATTTGACGGAGTCTTATTGTTTGCCTGGAATCGGAAAAACGCCTGGCAAGCAATAAGAGCATGTCGGAAGTCTCGCACACCCGTGTTGATGCGTGGAGATTCCCATCTTGGTACGAGTAGATCGAAGTTAACATCGCTAACGAAGCTTCTTCCATATCGAGCGTTCCTACCTCGCATTGATGCACATCTATACGTGGGCCAACGGAATAAAGATTACCTGAAACGATATGGCGTTTCGGACGATCGGCTTTTCTTCTCTCCACATTTTGTCGACGGCGATTCCTTTCGTAACGGGGCGGAACGTGCTGGGAAAGACGGTACGGTTGATTCGCTACGTAGAGAACTGGAAATCCCCGCCGATGCTTTTGTATTTCTTTTCGTCGGGAAATTGACTGAAGTTAAGCGACCATTTGATCTGCTTAATGCTTTTCTCAAGTTGAACGATGCCAACACGCACCTGGTTTTTGTAGGAGATGGCCCATTGCGTGTCCAACTTGCGAGTCAGTGTGCTTCTCTCAAGCGGGTTCATTTTGCGGGCTTTCGAAATCAAAAAGTTCTCCCGGGGTTTTACGCACTTGCAAATGCACTTGTGCTTCCGTCAACAGCAGAGACTTGGGGCTTAGTCGTGAACGAAGCTCAGGCGTGTGGTCTGCCGGTGATAGTCAGCAATACGGTAGGGTGTGTTCCTGATCTCGTAGATGAGAGTAGCGTAACGGGCTTCAAGTTTGAGATGGGAAATGTCGACGCGCTTTGCGAGGCGATGCGAAAGGTGAAGAGCGTTAATCACGCAGAATTTGCTGAAGCCATTCAACGGCGTGTTCAAACCTATTCGATGTCGGAAGCAACAAGGGGGCTGTTTCAGGCACTCGATCATGTTTGCGGCGCAACGGCAGGAGCAAATCTCCCGGCTGAAGCGGTCGTAGCTAGAGAGTCTCAAGTTGAAACACTTAATAGTCTCGTGATCGGTCTCGGAGCAATGGCCTACGGTAAGGAGCGAAGGGCGGTTCGCACCTTCAAGTCGTTGCAAAACGTGCGACCCTATTTCTTCACATCAAAATGGGAAGACGGAAGCGTTTCGCAACTGCTAAAGGAGAATCAATTGGAGTTTGGAATTGCTCCGTTTGGTTACCTTGGGCGGGCTAAGATTGGTTGGACCCTTGTTGCTCTAGCACACCTACCGATACTTTGCTTCAAGATCATCAGCGCCTATCTGAAACAACGCTGCAACGTGATAGTGATCATTAGTGCGGGCGCGTTTGTAAATGGTTTGCCTGCGATGCTGGCCCTTAGATATCTGTGTCGAGCACGCTTGATCTTTTACCTCGGAGACTCTCCAAGAGTTTATTGGGTTAACAAACTTGTGGCTCGTTTGATAAAGATGACCAGTCGACAAGTAATTACGAATTCGGTCTCAGTGAAGAATGGTTGGGTTTCAGTTGGCGTACCAGAGGAAATAATCAGCGTCATCTACAATGGCCTGGACCTGGAAAAGTTTGAACGCGCCATTCCGTGTGATCTTCATACTCGGTTCGACTGGCCTGCTGAGTCGTTGATATTTGGATTTGCTGGACAGCTTCGTCCCAATAAAGGCGTACAGGATTTTATCGACGCAGCGGAGATCGTCTTGCATGAAACAGAGAACTGCCGCTTCGTCTTGATTGGACAAGCAGCCAGCTGGGAGGACTACGCTCGTCATTTTATTGGCACGATTCAAGAGCGAGGGCTCGATAAAGAGATAGCGGTTCTTGGATGGGTGGATGAGATTGAGAGTGTCTATAAAGCTATCGATGTGATGGTTGTCCCTTCACGTCATGAAGATCCAGCGCCTAACGTCAATATCGAAGCGATGGCAAGCGGCATTCCGGTGGTTGCAACCAGAGTAGGTGGAAATCCGGAACTTGTGCTGAACGAAGAGACAGGATTGCTGGTCGATAAAGAACGACCAGACCAAATCGCTGCGAGTTTGCTCCGCCTTTCAAACGATGCTGAACTGAGGCTAAGGCTGGGAGCTGCCGGGCAGGCACGCGCGCGAAGTATGTTCGACATTAGAAAGACCGCTACGCAGATCGAAGAGGTGCTCCTTGGTTATTAGAACTATTATTGAGCTCGTTCACCTTCCAAGGACTCTTGATCCGCCGGATGCACTCTATCCAATTCAAAATAAATGTCTGGCGTTGGGAGCGACAATTGGCTTAACGACTGGCGTTCTACTGTCAAATCCCATACCGGGTCTCGCGATTTTTGTGCTGTTTGTGATCGTAGGAATGCTATGGCGCAGAAATGAACCACCGGTGCTGGTTTATTGCTTGGCTTACCAGTGGATTTTCGTTGCGATGGGATACTTCTACGACTTGTTCACTGGCACGTTTCCGTCAACTGACTTTCCGGCTGGTGATCTCGATGGGGCTACGGTGTTATCGCTTTTAGGATTTGTCGCTTTAGTATTCGGCCTTCGTGTTGGACTAAGAACTCTCGAGCGCAAGGTGGCGGCTCATCGAACACCGGTTGAAATGATGCCGGCCTACAATATCCGAAGGCTGTTCTGGCTGGTGATTGGATTGTTCAGCGTCAATTGGTTTCTCGATATCCTGCCAAGAGAAATTGCTTTCAACGAAGCACACATCATCGCAAACTTCTTAGCGACGAGAGACATACTGTTATGTTTGCTGCTGTTATCGTCGCTTGGGCAACGAAAAGGGTACAGATACGCCCTAGTTGCTGGATTGTTTGTTACGTTGCCCCAAGCTACGTCGCAACAGTCATCGTTCTCATGGGTCTTCATCCTGTTTGGACTATGTCTGCTACGCGAGTGGCGTCCATGGATAAAGACTCCGGCAACGCGAAGACGTAACAGACAGATAATCGCGGTGTCAGCTGCATTAGGTGGGTTGTTGTTGTTCATGGCGTTGATCTGGCAAGGTGGAGTTAAGAACAACTGGCGATCAACATTGCGGGCTGATTCACAACTGTCTTCGCCAATTCGCAAGATGGCGGTTCTCGCCGGTGTCGTCGATGAGGTTTACTCAGAGCTGAATTGGAACGACGCCATCGCCTCGCTCGCTGAAAGAATGTCCGGTACTCTGTATTTTTCTCACACGTTGAACTACGTGCCTCGTATCGCTCCGTTTGAGAACGGTACCTTAACGTGGAGAGCGATCAATCACACCTTTAAGCCACGATTTCTATTCCCCGACAAACCAGATCTCGGCTCAAACTCTTGGCTAATCTGGCAATACACGGGACTTCCAGCTGCCGGAGAAGAGTCGGGGACGTCAATAGGCCTGACGTACATGGCGGAGTTTTACATCGACTATGGCCGCTATTGGATGTTTGTTCCTTTGTTCATCTGGGGACTGATCGTGGGGCTGCTCTACAGCGGGATATTCTTGATTTCGCCCGCTCAGATAATGTCGTGTGCGACAGTAATGGTCCTATTACCGCAACCATTCGCAAGTTATGAGGGTGAGATTGCCTACATGCTCGGCGGGCTAATACAGACTGGACTGGTGTTCGCAATCTGTCTCTACTTTGGTGGGCCAATCCTTCACCGAACTCTGCTCAGAGCAGGGCGAGAAAAGAAGCTAATTGGATTGCGTCGACATCCGGTTACCCCATTGCCTGACTAGTGTCGCCCATTCACACCTCATGCCAATAAGACTCTAGTGCAAAAGAAGAGAACAGAACGATTAATACTAGCGATGACGGGTTCACTCGGTGTGTCGGGTGGCATCGCCAAAGCTAACCTTAACGTCATGCAGGCGTTGGACCGTGTCAGCAGAGAAACCGATACCAGCTTTGAAGTTCTAAGCTTGCTGGACACAGCCGAACATCGTCCCACTTTTCTGTCAGAAGATGTTCAGTTTCGTCCTTTTGGAGGAGACAAAAAGGCATTCGCACTACAGTTACTCAAAGCCAGCTCACGTAACACACTCTTTTGTTTCGACCATGTAAGTCTCTCTCTACCGCTCTTGCCTCTAATGGCTTCGGGCCGCACTCGTGCAGTTATTTTTAACCATGGTTCTGAGTCATGGAAGAAGTTGCAACGGTTGAATCGTCTATCACTGGGTGCAGCCTCGATGTGTTTGACGAACTCAAATTACACACTCAGCAAAATGCGACAGCACGTGGCCAGGTTCAATGGGGTTGCCTGTCAGCTTGGTTTGCCTCCCGACTTTGAGTTGAACCATCAACCAGTGATGACAAACGGGTTGCGCTTGGGGTTTGATGCGGCTGATGGTCAGACTCGATTTCTCGGCGACAGAGTCTTGTTATTAGTTTCGCGAATGCATCCGACGGAACGTCAAAAAGGGCATCGCGAATTAATCAATATAATGCCGCGATTGCTTGAACGGTTCCCAAATGTACAGATGGTGTTTGCGGGAACTGGTGATGATCTGTCGACGCTGTTGGAACTGGCGCGCACATCGAGTGCGGCCAGTTCTATTTTCTTCCCTGGTTTTTTACCAAACGAACAATTGCGTCAACTCTACCAACACTCTTACGCGTTTGTGATGCCGAGTAAGCAGGAAGGTTTTGGTCAGACGTATCTCGAGGCAATGAACTTCGCTAAACCCTGTATCGGTTGTTTCGATCAAGGCGCTGAAGATGTGATCACACAGAGTGAAACTGGGTTCCTCGTCAAGGAGCCCGGAGATTCCGCAGAACTCCTCACAGTGCTGAGTGATTTATTAATCGATCCAGAGAGGGCTTCATCAATGGGCCTAAACGGGTTTCGCAAGCTCCACGATCACTTCACTTCAGCCCATCACCAGGCGAGAGTTCAGGAGCATATTTCCGCGCTCCTCTAAACCAAGATGCCACTCTTACCACTCGACCTTCGACGACAGAGATTTGACAAGGCTCAGCGCTTGAAGGAAGGATGGCTCCAACCAAACCTCGCCGAAGTGGAGGCCACTCAACTAACCAGACTTAACTCGGTGTGGCAGGATGCGGTCGCAGACGTTCCCTATTACCGAGAACTAGCTAGACGAAGAACGCTTCCAAACAGCTTTGTCAGCGTGCGTGAGTTTGTTTCCACTGTCCCAGTGTTAACTCGCGCAGAAATACTGGCCCAACCCGAACTCTTTGTGCGTGAAGGAAGACCACCGGATCGAAGAGCAATGACCGCAGGGTCTACCGGCAATCCACTCCATTTTGGAGTCTACAAGGAAGAGTCAGAGCATGTTGCCCCCGACTTGGTTTTGGGCAGACTAGCAAATGGATTGGAAGCCAGCGATCGTGTTTTTCTTTTGTGGGGACACTCTCACTTACTCGGAACTGGTTTTAAAGGGAAGGGAAAGCACGCCCTGCGAAGAGTAAAAGATCGAGTACTTGGTTATCGGCGTGTTGATGCTTATCACCTGGACCAGGCAAGCGCGCAGTCACATTTGCGACGCATGTTGGACTTTCGCCCGAAGGCAGTGATTGGATACAGCAGCGCATTGGACCTGTTGGTGAGATACAACCAGGACCTTGCTCCTCAAGTTCGTGAACTAAAACTAAAGTTTGTTGTTGGCACCGCTGAGAATCTACCTCGAACTGACAGTAAAGTATTGATCGAGAGCTTCTTCGGCTGTCCATTCGTAATGGAGTACGGTGGCGTAGAGTTTGGTTCGGTTGCGCATAATCGACCTGGAGAAGGCTATAACGTCTATTGGTGGAACTCGCTTGTCGAGACGCTTGAGGAGCGAGGAACGGCAGCCGAAGATTCGAAGCCGATTGCGGTAACGGCACTCTACAAAAGGTATTTCCCGGTCATTCGTTATCGTAACGGTGACGAAATTCGAGGCGCCCAACGCTTGAGTGAAGTTCAAGTCGTGAAGTTTGACGAAGTGTGCGGGCGACATAACGACGCTATTACTCTCGACGACGGTTCGGCTATTCACAGTGTTGGCTTGTTTCACTGCATTCACCAGGAACCGCAGGTCTTCAACATTCAACTGATAATTGAAAGTCAACGTCTGCGCTTATTACTCGTCGCCTCAAACTCAGACGACAAAGTTGCCCAGCGTATTCGCAAGCGATTACACGACTTGAACCCTGCACTTGCATCATGTGCAATCGAGTTTGTGCCCGATCTTGTAACTAACCGTGCCGGTAAGCGACGTTGGGTGATCGACGCCAGGTAGGTTGAATTCTTAGATGTCTGCTAACGAAAACAAGACCATTAACATTCAGCCGTCGCAAAATGGCTACTCTGTCTATCACGAGTCGCGAATCGCTCATACCTTACAAAAACTTCGCGACATGGGTGCTTCACGACTAGTAGAAGTCGGAAGTCATCCTTGGGCCATGACGTCGGCATTTGTTGATGACGGAGCCTTTCAAATCTGCGCGACTGTTTCAGCTCAAGAAGTTACCAATTGGCCCGACGACATCGGTGTCACCGCCAGTCGCTGTCAGTTAGCAACGCCAAAGGGTAATGTCGCAACGTTTACAAACTATTCTGCTAACATCGAGCGCACGTTATTTGAAATCGAGGAAAAACCGGACACGGTCGTAGCAGCTGAGATTATCGAACATCTAACACGATCACCTCACATCATGTTGCTGAACATAAATCACTGGCTGCCATTGGGGGGAAAGTTGTTTATCACTACGCCGAATGGAGCACAGTTTTCGAATCCATTGCGACGGGGGACGCAAACGGCTGCTTACCGCTGCAACACCTACGAACGACATTCTTATGTTTTTACTCTCGATGGTTTGACTGACCTGGTGAAGCTGTGTGGGTTCCGAATTGTCGAAGCAAGTTATTGGGATGTAATCGCGCGCACTGGGCCATCAGCCGTTTACGGATGGCTGGCGAATGTCCCCGTCCCATACTTCCGCGAAAAGTTTAAGAAGACTTTGGTAGTCGTTGCTGAAAAGGATCGTGACGTCGTGGAGTTAGAACGGTGTCCACGAGTCTACGACTCGCGTGGCGATTGGGAGTATGTAGCGAAGAACTCTGCCGACAGACTTTAGTAACATCAAATCAATTCACACATGCGGTTGTTGTTTCTCGTCCCATCGTTTTATCCGGCTCTTTATCATGGTGGCCCAGTCATCTCAGGTTACCATTTGTGCAATGTACTCTCGGAGAGCGAAATCGAGTTGCGGGTGTTAACTACGGATACTGCCGGGCCGGATAGAAACCTCACGGTAACTGAATTTCCTGCCACGATGCCTGCGGGCTATCAGGTCTACTATTGTCGCAGGCTCTTCTCGGTCAGTGTCGCCCCGGGCATACTCTGGCGAATGGTAAAGATGATTCGCTGGGCAGACGTGGTCCATTTGACTGCGGTCTATTCCTTTCCCACCATTCCTGCGCTACTAGTCTGCAGACTCTTAAACAAGCCGGTCGTGTGGTCCACAAAAGGCTCGCTCCAGCGTTGGAATAGATCTTCCCGGTTAGGACTTAAGTCGGTTTGGAATCGCGTCTGCAGGCTGGTGGCGCCACGCCGCTTGATCATTCACTCGACATCAACCGAAGAAGAGGTTGCGACGCGTGAACATTTTCCAGCAGTTGAAATCATGGTGGTACCAAATGGTGTCGAAGTCCCGGCTCAAGAGGCACTTCGCTCAACTGATGAGAAGCTGCGCTTACTCTATCTTGGTCGTCTGGATCCGATAAAAGGGATCGATAATCTGATTACAGCTTGCGCGAAACTTAACAACGGATTGCAGTCGCGATGGTCATTGACGATCGCTGGAACAGGCGAAACATCGTACCGGGAGAAATTGAGTCGACAGGTCGCTGATTTGTCGTTGACGAAACAAATAAGGTTGTTGGGTGAAGTCAAGGACGACCGCCTGGAACAATTATTTCAGGATTCGGATCTATTAATTCTACCCTCGCACCAGGAAAGCTTTGGGATGGTAGCCGCTGAAGCGCTGGCCAGGGGACTGCCAGTGATCGTGAGCAGGAATACTCCATGGAAGCAGGTAGACGAGTTTGAGTGCGGCATGTGTGTGGCTAACGACAGCGACGCACTCGCTGACGCGATAGAAAAAATGCATCAGCAACCAATTCAAGAGATGGGTCTTAAAGGGCGTGAGTGGATGAAGCGAGAGTTTTCATGGAAGAAACGCGCTGACGAGATGATCAAGCTGTACGAAAAGGCGCGGAGTCTTTAATGCAACCCGCCGATCTCGACCTAATCATCCTTACGCTGAATGAAGAACTGAACCTTGAATACTGTCTGCGTAGCGTTGAGGGACTCCCAAAAAATATATTTGTAGTTGATTCAGGAAGTACGGATAGAACTGCCGAGATTGCCAAGCGTTATGGAGCTGTAGTTGTAACACATGAATTCAGAACACAAGCCGAACAGTTCAATTGGGCTCTCGACAATCTTCCGCTGAAGAGTGAATGGATCTTACGGCTCGATGCCGATGAAGTCTTGTTGCCGGAATTGAGAGAGGAGATCGCGGCAAGCTTGCTTGGGTTTCCTGCTGAAGTAACTGGACTTTATCTAAAGCGCCGAATGATGTTTCTCGGTCGGTGGATTCGTCACGGGGGGTACTACCCGACCTGGATACTACGATTGTTTCGAAGAGGTAAGGCACGCAGTGAGCAGGCCGAATTAAATGAGCATATCGTGCTATTAGAGGGAACTAGCGAGAGACTAAAGAACGATTTTGTCGATCATGATCACGAAGGACTCGCGTCCTGGACCAACAAACATGAAGGCTACGCGTCACGTCACGCGCGGTTTTTGACTGGACTTAAGAATGGGCATGACAACACCTTCATTCAACCCCAGCTCTTTGGTCCTCAAGCTCATCGCAAACGCTGGTTAGTGCAGAATGTTTATGGTCCTGCGCCTCTCTTTGGAAGAGCGTTTCTCTATTTTGCGTACCGTTATTTCTTTCGGCTTGGCTTTCTGGATGGCATGCCTGGTCTAATCTTCCACTATCTTCACGGATGCTGGTACATGTTCTACACGGATGCAAAAGTGTATGAACAACGCACGAAGCAGAACATCTGATGTGTGGTATAGCTGGGATAGTTAATTACCCGGATCGCGAGGCAATCGTGCGAATGACGTTGGTTCTGTCGCACCGTGGCCCGGATGATCATGGCGTACAAGTCTTCCAGGACGAGCGTATTGCGCTGGGCCATCGCCGATTGAGCATCATTGACCTCACCGACGGCGGTCACCAGCCGATGAGTAATGATGATGAATCTATCTGGATAACCTTTAACGGTGAGATGTACAACTATCTCGAGTTGCGCGAATCGCTCGAAAAGTTGGGTCATCGTTTCAAGTCGCAGTCAGACACTGAAGTCATTCTTAGGATGTACGAGCAGTATGGCGTTGACTTCGTAAAACAGCTCAACGGTATGTTTGCAATTGGCCTACTTGATCGTAGGCTAAACAAACTCCTGCTGGTTCGTGATCACTTCGGCATAAAGCCACTCTATTACCTGCAACAAAATGGTCGCTTCTTATTTGCCTCCGAGATAAAGGGAATTCTTGCAGGGAATGTCTATACGCCCGAACTTAATTCTCAGGGACTCTACGACTACCTGACTTATCTTTATGTTCCGTGTCCAGAAACAATCTTTCGCGGAATTCTTCAGCTTCCTCCGGCACACATACTCAAACTCAATCTCAAGACCAACGACATTGAGCTGAACCGTTATTGGAATGTTGCGTCCCCAGCTCCTAACGGAAACGGCAAACACGACTTTGAGGAGGCGTCGCAAAAGCTTCGGATGCTCCTTTCCGACGCAACTCGCAGACAGATGATCAGCGATGTACCGCTCGGTGTCTTTTTGAGTGGCGGTGTCGACTCGCCTATCCTAACTGGTCTTATGGCGCGTGAGTCGGCAAAGCCAGTAAAGACTTTCACTGTGGTCTTCGAAGGAAAGAATGTTCAACTCTATAACGAACAACGCGAAGCGCGCGCTGTTGCTGAAAAGTTTGCAACAGAGCATTACGAGACTTCGGTAGATATTTCTGAGCCTCTCGAGATGTTGACGCTCATAGATCATTTCGACCAACCATTCGGCAATCCGACTTTCTACTTGATGTACCTGATCTCAAAGGCGGCCCGCTCTGAAGTTACCGTTGCGCTTAGTGGTGCAGGTGGTGACGAACTTTTTGCCGGCTATCCGCGTTATCGAGCGATGGGGTTGGCAAAGTGGGTACGATGGATGCCTCAACCAGTTCTAGCAGGCACCAACAAGGCACTTAACCTCTTCTCCGATGACTTTCGTTCACCAAAGCTAAGAAGGGCCAGACAGTTTGTCGCCGGAGTCGATCATGATTTTGCTAAAGAATTTGTTAACTGGACCTATTTTCTAAAAGAAGATCAAAAACGTGCGCTTTTGTTAGGCGCATCAACAAATTCTGGAGCGTTAAACTCCGACCGAATCGTTCGTCAGTTTCTAGATGAGAGTGGACTCGATGAGCAAGGTAATAGAGCGCTGCAGGCTGACATTCAGACATTTCTTGTAGACAACATATTGGAATACACAGACAAGATGAGCATGGCTGTAAGTCTAGAAGTCCGAGTGCCTTTTCTTGACTACCGCGTTGTCGAGCACAGTCTCACCACACCTTTCCAGTACAAACTAAAATCCGGATCAGCGAAGTTGATTTTGAAGAAAGCCTTCAGTGATTTGCTTCCTGAATCTAATGCTCGAGCGACAAAGAAGGGATTCAACTTTCCACTCGCCGTGTGGATGAGGGATAACTTCGACTCCTACTTTGAAAACCACATGAACGAGCAATCAGTTCGAAGTGGTGGAATCTTCGACTGGAACTACATTCAGTTGCTACGCGACCAACATCGCAATGGAAAGAATGACAATTCCTATCCGTTGTTCTCTCTAATCATGTTTGATGTTTGGTTTAAGAAGTACATGAATTGAAAGCCTGTGAACACCTTAAAAACTAGAGTCCAAGCTTTTTGGGAAGCCAGTCCTTGTGGAGCAGGTGATGCAGATTTTCAACCGGAGGGGACCCTTGAGTTCTTCGAGGAAGTCGAGCGCCAACGATACAGCGGCGATGACTTCATGCGGAAAGTTGTGGGTTTTGATCAATGTCGAGGTAAAAGGCTATTGGAGGTCGGATGCGGGCTGGGCACCGACCTCTTGCAGTTCGCGCGTGGTGGTGCTCACGTCCATGGCATTGATCTTACACATCATGGTGCCGGGCTCACCAAGAAACGATTGGAATTGTACGGGTTCAGCGGAGCACTCTCAGTTGCGGATTCCGAGACCCTGCCTTTTGCGGATAACTCTTTTGACTTTGTCTACTCATGGGGAGTTATTCACCACACGCCAGACACTGAAAGAGCGGCGCAGGAAATAATGCGCGTATGTAAACCCGGCGGCAAAGTACTGGTCATGATCTATCACACCAGATCCTTACTGGCTTTGCAGGCATGGGTGCGTTACGGGTTGATGCGCGGTCGACCTTTTAGTTCTGCAAGAGAGCTGATCGCAAAACACGTTGAGAGTCCGGGAACAAAAAGTTACTCGGTCCAACAAGCTAGAGAACTGTTTGCGGGATTAAAAGGTGTCGAGATTCAACGAATAGTGACGCGTTATGATTTGCGAGTGGGTCGTCGTCGATTTCTTCCGGCCCAGTTACGAAAAGTGGTTCCATCAAATCTGGGATGGTTCATGGTGATTCATGGAGCCAAAGCATGAGATTTGAGATCGAACAAATGTTGCAACGAAGCGGGGAAAGTTTGTGAAGCGCATAAAAGCAGCAATCGTAGGTGCGGGGTTGATCGCCGGTAAGAAGCATATACCTGCTTTCATAAAACATAAGAGCAAAGTCGATTTGGTCGCGCTGTGCGATCTGAATGAGGCGGGTGCGAAAAAACTCGCCACCGAGTTCGGAATACCGCGAACTTATACCGACATCGGCGAGATGATTGAAAAAGAAAAGCCGGACCTGGTCGACATCTGCACGCCACCGCAAACTCACGTGAAGCTCTCAATTGAGGCGATGAAACGTGGCTGCAACGTCCTTATCGAAAAGCCCATGGCATTGTCGGTAGCCGAGTGTGACGCAATTGTAGATGCCTCAAAACAATTCGGGGTGAAGGTCTGCGTTGGACACAGCGATCTCTTTTATTACCCGTTTATGGAAGCGCAAGAGCTTGTTGCGAAGGGAGCTATCGGTGAGTTTCGAGGCATGCGGATTTTTCTCTCCACGCCGACCGACTACATGACATCGAAACAGGACCATTGGGCTCATAAATTGCCGGGTGGTGTAATCGGCGAGTCGGGACCTCACGTTGTTTACATGACCCTGGCCTTCATTAATCCGATCAGACACGTCAGTGTTGACGCTTTGAAGATCATGGATTTCCCGTGGTCAAAGTATGACGACTATCGCATCAATCTGATCGGTGATAAGGCAGTGAGCTCAGTCACACTTTCTTATACGACGGATCAGTGGGCCGCGAGAGTCGATCTACTTGGGAGCAAGGGAATACTTACGATGGATCTTGAGGCAATGTACCTGGTCAACAGTAAACGTCCCACGCTGAAGCCAATGCCAGTTGCGTTATCGATTATCGGAGAGTCCGGGAAAATAGTTCAGGACCTGGTTTCCAAGGGACTTCGTCTTGCTGCAGGGAAGTACGACAACACGCACGATATTATCGTCGATCGTTTTGCAGACTCGATCATTAATGACACTCCATCTCCAGTTTCTGTGGAAGAAGGAAGAGAAGCAGTTCGAGTGCTCTCGATGATTGTAGACGCGTTGGAGAGGAAGGAACAGAGTCAGATGGTTGGGGCTACTCGCTGACGCAATCAGGGAATTGGGGTCGAAAAACTGAGCATGTACATTCTGGGGATTAACGCATATCACGGCGACGCTGCGGCCGCCATTATCAAAGACGGAAAGCTCATCGCCGCAGTTGAAGAGGAACGCTTCAATCGATTCAAACACTGCGCTGGGTTTCCTATCGAATCAATTCGCTATTGTCTGAAGACCGCCGGAATTGAAATCAGCGAGGTTGCGCATATTGGCATCTCGCGTGACCCCTCGGCCCATTTACATAAGAAGGTGCTTTTTGCTGCGACCCGGGCCGCTAAACAGATGGCGGGCACTGGAGGACGAAGCAAGAGTCAGGGACAAATAGCAACTCTCGAGGAAACAGAGGAGTCGCGGGGCTCAGCAAACGGAGGAGGATTTGGACTCCTTCGTCAAGTTAAGGATCGTCTGGGTAACGCAGCAAGAGTGCGAGAGTTGAATGTCGAACTCGCGCGACTGCTTGGTGTTCCGACGAAAAGTTTGCGCGCAGAGTTCCATAACATCGAACATCATCGAGCTCACCTGGCAAGTTCCTTTTTTGTATCACCGTTTGAGAGTGCCGCGTTGCTTTCAATAGACGGCTTCGGCGACTTTATTTCCACTATGTGGGCCGTAGGTGAGGGAGACTCTATCGAAGTACTGGGCCAGGTTGAGTTCCCACACTCCACAGGAATTGTTTACACCGCGACCACTCAGTTTCTAGGATTTCCGCATTATGGTGATGAAGGCAAGGTGATGGGTCTTGCGCCTTACGGTAAACCTTCATACATAGAGGAATTTCGCGACATAATTCGCACCGAAGAAGGTGGAAAATTCCGTCTCAATCTCGACTACTTTCGCCATCACGCTGAAGGCGTAGAAATGACCTGGGACCAGGGCTCTCCGGTGATTGGAAGAATTTTCTCGGACCAGTTTGCACAGACTTTTGGACCAAGTCGCGATCCGGGTGCGACTCTTGGTGATCGTGAACGCGACATTGCTTCCAGCCTACAACTTCGTTTGGAGGAAGTAGCCTTCCACGTACTTAATCACCTCCACGAGCAGACCGGTCTGACGGATCTAGGTTTGTCAGGTGGAGTGGCGTACAACTCGGTGATGAATGGAAAGATTCTCCTTAACACTCCGTTTCGTCGCGTGTATGTTCAGCCAGCTGCTGGTGATAGTGGTACAGCATTGGGCGTTTGTTATCAGATTCACACTGGAATTCTAAAACTCGACCGCCGAGAAATAATGGTAGGTGCCTATACCGGTCCCGAGTTTTCCGACGAAGAAGTGCGAAAAGCGCTCGATAGTGCAAACGTCAAATACGACGGGTTCGACAATGAAACTATTACGAAAAGAGCGGCAAAGGATATCGCTGATGGTTTGGTAGTTGGCTGGTTCCAGGGCCGGATGGAATTTGGACCAAGAGCGCTAGGAAATCGGTCGATCGTTGTTGATCCTCGTCGAGCTGATATGAAAGAGATCCTGAATGATCGAATCAAGAAACGAGAGCCATTCAGACCTTTTGCACCTTCAATCCTTGAAGAGAGAGTTGGAGACTACTTCGAGCAAACTCATCCTGCTCCGACGATGCTGATGGTCTATCAGATCAGACAAGACCGTCGAGAAGAAATCCCGGCGGTGACACATGTAGACGGCTCAGGACGGCTTCAGACCGTCTCTCGTGAAGTAAATGAGCGCTATTATCAATTGATTAGCGACTTCAATGAGCTGACTGGAGTCCCAGTAATTCTTAATACTTCATTTAATGAGAACGAGCCGATTGTTTGTACTCCTGAGGAAGCGATCAATTGTTTCCTGAAGACACGAATGGACGTGCTTTATCTCGGGAACTACGCGGTTCGAAGATAACAATTGGAGGCCTAGAAATGCGGATTCTTGTGACAGGTGGTGCGGGTTTTATTGGTTCACATCTTTGTGAACGACTGCTCGATGAGGGTAATGAAGTCCTCTGTCTGGATAACTTCTTTACCGGCAGGCGCGACAACATCTTGCAGTTGCTGGATAATCCCAGATTCGAGTTGTTACGCCACGACGTGATTGAACCTATCCTGCTAGAAGTAGATCAAATCTATAACCTAGCTTGTCCAGCATCGCCGATTCATTATCAATACAATCCAGTAAAGACAGTTAAAACGAGCGTCATGGGAATGATAAATATGCTTGGACTGGCAAAGCGTGTTCGCGCTCGTATTCTGCAGGCCTCGACATCTGAAGTGTATGGCGATCCGCTGGTCCACCCGCAAACTGAAGATTACTGGGGTAACGTAAATCCAATTGGCCTGCGGTCCTGTTACGACGAAGGGAAACGTCTGGCAGAAACCTTAATGGTTGACTATCACCGGCAAAATAATGTCGATATCAGGATTGCCCGAATCTTTAATACATATGGACCGAGGATGCTTGAAGATGATGGACGAGTGGTCTCTAACTTCATCGTGCAAGCGCTTAAGGGACAGCCTTTGACTTTGTACGGCGAAGGCAATCAAACGCGATCCTTTTGTTATGTGGATGACCTGCTCGAGGGATTAATTCGGTTGATGAATACCGAAGGCTTGCATGAACCGGTAAACCTTGGCAACCCTGGAGAATTTACAATCAAAGAACTCGCTGAGCAGGTTGTTAAGATCTGTGGCTCAACTTCGACCTTCACTTATCTGCCGCTACCACAGGACGATCCCAAACAACGTAAACCAAATATCGGGCGCGCTCAGGCAGCGCTTGGGTGGAATCCGACAATTCCTCTAAGCGAAGGGTTAGTGATGACAATGGAAGATTTCAAGCGACGAGTAACAGTGAGTTAAGATCAATGTCTCAGAATCCGTTCTCGACAGTAGCTCTAATCATTAGGGAACGGCGTTGACTAACCGGTTGAAGATTCTTCTTCTCAATCAATGTTTCTATCCGGATGTAGTTTCTACAGCACAACACCTCACCGATCTCGCGCTGGAGCTCACAGAGCACGGGCACTCAGTGACTGTACTAACGAGTGATCGTGGTTATGACGATGCAGCAGTTCGCTTTCCTCAAAATGAAGAGTGGAAGGGAATCAGAATCATTCGCATTCCTTCGTTATCACTTGGGAAGGCAACAAAGGTAAGGCGAGCACTAAACTTTGGAAGTTTTCTCGCCATCTGCTCATTACGACTTCTTTTCTTGAGGCGCTTCGATATTGTCGTAGCTCTTACATCTCCACCGTTAATTTCATTCCTTGCCGCTCTGTTTGTTCGACTGAAGGGCGGCAAATTCTGTTTCTGGGTCATGGACCTGAATCCAGACGAAGCCATTGCTGCCGGATGGCTGAAGCAGGAGTCTGTGACTGCACGCTTGCTTCAGGGAATGTTGAACTACAGTCTCAAGCACGCTTCGCAGACCATTGCACTTGATCGATTCATGCGGGAGCGAATTCTTGCGAAAGGTGCACTGCCAGCGCTCGTTTCAGTAGTTCCGCCCTGGTCTCACGACGACAAGGTAAACTTCAGTGAATCGGGCAGACTGGAGTTTCGAGAGCGACACGGACTGTCAGATAAGTTCGTCGTAATGTACTCGGGAAACCACAGTCCTTGCCATCCGCTCGATACTCTCCTGGACGCAGCACTGAGGTTGGCTTCTGATTCGAACATTGCCTTCTGTTTTGTGGGAGGCGGAAGCGAACAGATGAAGGTTCGTCAGTTTGCTTCCAGCAATCGTCTCAAGAACATCTCGGTGCTGCCCTATCAACTGCTGAATGACCTATCAAGCTCACTCTCAGCTGCTGATCTTCATGTGGTTGTTATGGGTGATGAATTTGTTGGGGTTGTACACCCGTGCAAGATCTACAACATCATGGCAATAGGCACGCCAACGCTCTACATAGGACCCGAACCCAGTCACATCACCGATATTGCTTACTCCGAACAGCTAACTAACTGTTTTGTAACGAAACATGGTGACGCAGACGCCGTAGTGGCGGCGATTCGCGACGCACTTACGAGGCTAGAGAATCGAAGAGCTGTCTACGTTACCAACCAACAAGCCACAGCCTTTTCCCGGCACACACTATTACCTCAAATGTTGCGTCTGATCGAAGCAGACAAACTTGAGGCGTCAGCAGTTCCCGAAGTTGTTGCACCAAGTCAGTTCTGAAGTTCGTGAAAGTTCTCGATCTAAAGATCTAACAGTCTCCCGGTTCAGGAGGTTACGTACCTTTGAATACGTTCTTTGCCATCTTCCTGATTGCAACCATCGCTTCTTTAGTAATTACACCAATCATCCGGCGACTATGTGAACGGTTTCAACTACTCGATGTTCCAACGGATGGTCGTCGCTTACATCGCAAAGCAATTCCGAGACTTGGAGGTCTTGCGCTTTTCTTCTCTTTTGCGTTCGCACTCTCTGCATTACCGTTCGTTGATAACTTGCTCACTAAGAGTCTGCATTCTCGATCTGACGAGTTTATTGCGCTCTTCATCCCAGCGAGTCTCGTGTTGTTGCTGGGAATCTATGATGACCTAAGGGGTACGAATGCCGCAGTCAAGTTTATGTTTCTCGGTCTGATCGCGAGCTTGTTTTATGCACTTGGCGGTCGTATCGACGCGTTATCAATTCCGTTTTTCGGTTCAGTGCAGCTTCCGGCAGTCATATCGTTCTTGATAACCATATTGTGGCTGGTAGGAATCACCAATGCCTTCAACCTGATCGACGGGATGGATGGACTTGCCTCAGGCGCTGCGTTGTTTTCGTCACTTGTCCTGTTGGCAGTTTCATTTTCGCAGGGCCAAACAATTTCAATCATCGTCACTCTTGCTCTGTGTGGCTCATTGGCCGGTTTTCTCCGCTACAACTTCAACCCGGCTTCGATCTTTCTTGGTGATTCAGGAGCATTGTTTATTGGATTTCTGCTCGCTGCAATTTCAGTTCTGGGAACACAAAAGGCAGCTACAGCGGTTGCCGTTGTAGTGCCCATCATGGCTTTTGGATTTCCCGTCGTTGATACGGCAATCACGATGGCGCGACGTGCAGTAAGTAATAAGCCGCTCTTTGAAGGAGACAAAGAGCATATCCATCACATGTTGCTGGCTAGAGGTTGGTCGCAGCGTCGAGCCGTATTTGTTTTGTACGGTGTTTGTGCGACGTTTGGTCTGATCGCGGTTGTATTTCCGGCGTCAGGTGCAAAGCTCACAGGCTTCTTAATGTTCGTTATTTCGGTCGCGGTAATCATTGCAGTTGGACATCTGCGGTATCACGAGGTTGACGAGATAAGAGCTGGAGTTAGAAGAAGAGTAGGTGATCGGCGGGCGAAGACTGCAAACAATGTACGCGTCAGGCGAGCATCGAAGGCGATGTCGAAAGCGACAGACCTGCATGACGTTTTCGAAACACTAAGACAATTACTCGAGTTTGGTGAGTTTTCTTTTGCGAGTGTCCAGGTTGGACAGCCAGGTCATGCGGAGACTAACGAACGTTCATTGAACGCTAGTTTGCATCGATATCCATCGCAACGACTGGAGTTGCGCAATGGACAGATATATTGGTCCTGGGGCGATGGCGACGTCGATTCCAGCAAGCAGATAGAGCGAACTGCGTGGTCCCTTAGATTGCCTCTAATTAAAGACGGCGTTGACTGGGGTTGCATTCACTTGTATCGCGCCTTTGATAAAAAGGCATTACTCGTCGATACAAACTATCTTAGCGATCTGTTTCGTCGAGAGATGACCGAGGCCACAGCAAGGATCATTGAGTTGCACGATATCGTGCCACCTCCTGCTGAGTTACATATGAAAGCTGCCGCAAAAGAGATGTCTGGTTAGAATGTCGCAACTAACCCTGGTCGAATCGATGCCTTTGGAAAGGCGCGCTACCCGTTTGCAACTGGCGTCGCTCTTGTCCAAGGTTATATTTGGCGCGTTGGTACTTTTGATCTTCGCTGCGGCGGTGCCGTACGGAACCGCAGAACCGTGGTGGAAGGCGATGTTTATCTGCGCGACCTTTACCATTTGCATCATCGCGATTATTGAAGCTTCGATAAGTGGTTGGGATCGACCAGCTGGCATCTCTGTTCTGTTGCCGATGTTCTCATTATCGGTTTACGCGTTCCTTCAGACGATCAACATTGGCAATGGAAATGTAGATCCGGCAGTCTCGAGTCTCATTGTTTGGAATGCCATTAGTGCCGATCCATATCAAACTAGATTCTTCAGCATGGAGTTGCTGGCACTTGCGGTTTGCCTGACGCTGTTTTATCGCTACGTAAGCACCTCCGCCCGCGTGCAAGTTCTGGTTTATTCGATCATTGGAGTTGCCGCCGCGAGTGCGATATACGGCATCTTGCGACAAACAACACAGCAGGACCAGGGGTTTTTGCTGCCGCTTATGAAGCAGCAACAAGGCTACGGGCAGTTCATCAACAAGAACCACTTTGCGTACTTAATGGAGATGGCGTTGGGACTCGGTCTCGGAATATGTCTCGCGGGTGGCGTTAAGCGAGAGCGAGTGATGATCTACGTAGCATTGCTGCTTCCAGTCTGGACTGGACTGGTCCTTTCCAATTCGCGTGGCGGCGTTTTGGCGATGCTGACACAGTTTGGCGTAGGCGCTTTGATTGTACTGAGGTCTCGTGAACGGTTCGGTCTCGTTTCGCATGCAGGTAGCCTGGGTAAGATTGCGCAGTCAAAGATATTGCCCATAGTGTTTTTGATAGCGTTAATCACTAGCATTCTTTTCGGAACTCTGTGGGTCGGTGGAGATCAGCTCGTAACAAACTTTCAAGCAGCGAGCGGGGAACTTAATCCTATAGCTGTTGACGGTCGTACTGGCTCCAGCAGAAACGAGATTTGGCGAGCCACACTTAAGATGTTCGCAGCGCATCCAATACTTGGCGTTGGTATGGGAGCCTATTGGATAGCAATTACTGCATATCATGATGCTTCCGGACAGGTGACGCCGCAGGAAGCTCATAATGATTATCTTGAAGTGCTTTCTAGCGGCGGGGTTGTTGGGTTCGCAATCGGCGTATGGTTTGCGTTGATGGTCTACAAAAGAGTTCGTCGAAATCTTCGCAACCGCGAACCGTTTCAGCGCGCTCTTTGCGTTGGGGCTGTTCTTGGCATTGCAGGCGTTGCTGTTCACAGTCTGGTTGATTTTGGATTGCACATGCTGGTCAACGCTCTCGTATTCGTCGCGCTAATAATGCTTGCAACCTCGGAGTTCGGCTCAAGGACTGAGATTGAAAACTAAGCACCCAATCACGCTGTTGTTGTCGGCAGTTTTGTTGGCGCGTGCAGGAACGTTTGCGATTGCAGTTCGTCCTCCGGTCTTAGTTCCGCAGGACATTGGTGGCTCGGCATTTCAGGGTCAGGACATCATGGGAGGCGCTGCGATCATTTTCAAACGTCCGCAGCGAGTTCGTGATCTTGGCGGTGGCGTTGCGATGTTGGTTGTGAAGAGACAACCACGACCGACGAGACCAACGGAAGTAGTCGCGCGAAACAATCCACGTCGACCAACAGTCCGTCCTGGTGAAACTGACTCGAGAACCACTCCCGCTACCTCTGATAGCGATCGGGCAGAGGCATTCAAAAATCAAGGCAACACTTATTACGATCTCGGCCAGTTTGCTCAAGCCGTCACAGCGTACGAAAACGCTTTGAAGGTCACGCCTCAGGACTCAGTGATCTACAACAATCTTGGTGCGGCTTACTTCAGTCTCAATAAGAACAACGAGGCTGCGCAGGCATTCAATAAATCAATTGCTCTTAAGGCAGATGACCCGGATGCTTACTTCAATCTGGGTATTGCGTACAGTTCGATGGATAAGTTGGACGAGGCCCTCAAGGCGTTCAAGCAAGCGGTGCGTATCAAACCCGATTGGGGTGAGGCGCACAACGCCATCGGTGATACTTATTTGGGAATGTCAAATTTTCAGGAAGCTGCGACAGCATATCAACAAGCAGTTCGCCTGCAACCAGACAACGCAATTGCGTATAGCAATCTAGGCTACGCTTTGGATCGCTTGGGGAGGTCAAATGATTCTATTGAAGCGTTGCGGAATGCTGTGCGACTCAAAGCTGACGACGCAGTTGCCTATAACAACCTCGGTGCGAGTCTATATAAGGCTGGAAGATACCAGGAAGCGATCGAAGCATTTGGTAACGCCGTAAGACTCAAACCAAACGACGTCGAGGCTCTCAACAATCTTGGTGCTGCCTATTACGTCGTCGCGAATTACGATCGTGCACTCCAGAATTTCCAGCAAGCGGTTACTGTGAAAGTTGACTCGCCTGATGCTCAGTACAACCTCGGAAATGCTTATTACATGACTGGTAAGTATCGTGAAGCGACGGCAGCGTACCAGCAGGCCATTCAGCTCAAGGCGGATTACGTTGAGGCCAGAACAAACCTCGGTAGTCTCCTGATTGCGCTAGGCGAGAATCAGCAGGCGATAACGGAACTCAACGAATCGATCCGGTTACGTCGTGACAACCCTGTCGCTCATAACAATCTGGGATTTGCAAACGTCAAGTTAGGTGAGTCGCTCGCTCCCGCCGCAGCCCCGGAGTATTTTCGTCGGGCCGTCGACTCTTACAAGGAAGCTCTTCGACTTAGACCTGACTACATCAAAGCTCTTAACAACCTCGGCGCCGTATACAACAAGTTAGGTCAGTATCAAGAAGCAATTGACGTTCTTCGACGTGCGATCCAGGGAAACGCCGATTTTGCGGAAGCGCACTATAACCTTGGTACAGCTTTATACAATCGTGGCCAATTCACTGAAGCAACTACATCACTTCAACAGGCTGTTCGGTTAAAGCCGGACTATGCTGAGGCGTACAACAGCCTCGGCTCAGCATTGTACAAGGCGCAGCAGTTTGACCCGGCGATCGAAGCCTACAAGAAAGCACTCTCGCTAAAACCCGGCACGGCAGAGACAAACAACAACCTGGGCACGGTCTACTTTAGAACCAAACGTTATCCCGAAGCGGCGGCGTCTTTTAAAGAAGCTGTCAGACTCAAACCTGACTATGGCGAGGCTCATTTCAATCTTGCGTTGACCTACGTCGCGTTAAACGATCGTAAAGGTGCACTCGATCAGTACAACAGACTCAAAGCTGTCGACCCAAAACTGGCTGACGATTTTTTCCAGCGATACTTGAAGAAATGACCTGCACCGAATTGATATCAAAGGGACTAGCTCACACCCCAAAGAGAAAAAAGATTGACCTCACGGTCTAGGATCAGTACACTTGACCCCGCATAATTGGGCTCATCTGAGCCTTGGATGCTTCACTTAGAAGGGATAACCTAAATGAGTTTGCGACGACGTAAGTGTTATCGAGCAATTGCGGCGTTAACAATTTTTTGTATTGCTCAGATAAGCGTCCAGGTCGGTTTTGCTGGTCCAGCTTCGCCGGCAAGTCCAGTTCCCGTTCCGCAACAGTTCATCGCGAGATTAACAACGCGAAACAATCAACCAATTACAGTAAACGGGTTGAGTGCGACGTCGGGGGCTTCCATTGTAACCGGAGCAACTATTGAAACGGGCGCTGATACCTCGGCGACTGTGAATCTTGGTTCGCTGGGCCAACTCGATATCGCTCCTAACACCAAGCTGGTTCTTAGCTACGACGAGAAGGGCAACGTAAAGGTGACTGTGCTCGTCGGTTGCGCCATCCTGACGACAAAGAAGAAGACTACCGGTGAAGTTGGTACGGAACAGGGTGGTTCAGCAGGTAAGACGGATCCCGCTAAAGGTGGAGTTCTCGAGATTTGCTTTCCGCCGGGTGCCTCTGCTCCAACGGTTGGACAGGGCGTTGCTGCAGGATCCGGTGCAGGAGCTGGTGCTAGCGCTGGTGCGGTTGCCGCTGGTGCTGGTGGCGGAGGTGGTGGTGGCCTTTTCGGACTCGGAACTGCTGCGACTATCGCGATAATCGGCGGTATCACTGGTGCGGCTCTGATTCCTCTTGGTTTCCAAGACAATCCCAGCGGCGCAGGTTCCTAAGACCCAACATAATAAGAATTTTCTAAGCGTGCTCTTCCAGCTGGGGAGCACGCTTTGTATTTTCCCCTCCGACTCAATTGGAATCCACTAAGCACAACTCCCCAAAGCTAGCGATTCGAATGGGCATCTCCGTGCTCGCAATTGGGTTTTGTGTTTTCATTATCTACTCCGCAAGCAAATATGGCTTCTCGCGGTTGTTAACCCGCTACGCTGTTTCCGTGGGCTCAATGCCGGCAGCGAATGAAGCAGTAAGTCTGACGCCAAAAGATCCAGAAGCCTATCGCGGTCGCGCCAGACTCTCGAGCCAGTTACATCAGCCATATTCCGCAGAACTCGATCTCGAGCGAGCCGTGAGTCTGCGCCCGAAGGACGACTACCTTTGGCTGGAACTCGGAAACGTTCGAGACGAGCTAGACGATACTGGCGGTGCGCTGGCTGCTTTTGATCAGGCTGTTAAGTGGGCGCCTTTCTATGCGCATACTCGGTGGCAGCGTGCAAATCTAAGACTACGATTGGGCCAGTATGACGAAGCCTTTGCCGAGCTTCGTAGCGCCGCTGCGAGCAACACTTCCTTCTACCCAAACTTGATCGATCTGGCGTGGGGACTATCTCGAGGAGATGTGAATGCTACCGAGCAGATGGTCCAAATGACTGATGACAACCAGCGATTACAGTTTGCTCGTTTTCTTGCAAGGAAAGGCAAAGGTCGAGAGTCACTGGATCAACTCTCATTAATCAAGGGCCCAGTTTCTGACGATAGTAAGCGTGACATCCTGCGGCAGCTGATTACCACGCATAGTTTTCGAGAAGCGTTCGAACTATGGAATGCCGGAAGAAGCTCAAGCCAGCCTGAAGCGTCTCTGATTGATGGAGGATTTGAAGGAGACATCGCTTACAACGCCACAGGTTTCGGATGGCTCATTTCGAGCGATCAAGAGAAAGTCAGTATCTCGCAAGACGCAGCGGAACATAACACTGGAAGTAGAAGCCTACACGTTCGTTTTGAGGGAAACTCAAGTCCCGGTAGTCAGCTTATCACCCAGATATTAGTATTGAACCGTCAGCAAGGTTTCCGACTCACGTTCGCTGTAATGACAAACGCATTAGTTTCAGGAGGACTACCGATCATTGCTATTTCAGACGTCGATGGCAAACGGGTAATCGCGAAGTCTGAGGACTTTCCCGAGACGACTAATGGCTGGCAACAAAGGTCGGTCGAATTTACGAGCCTGCCAGATAGTGATGCTGTGATATTAAGCCTGCAGCGAAACGCATGTTCTTCGAATCCTTGTCCGATCTTTGGTTCGGTGTGGTTGGACAACTTTTCAATTCAGGAGATAAAAACGAATCAGTGAGCCTGTCGCCGAGAGACAATTTGATCCTTAGTATCGAGACCGCAACACTGGCTGGTAGTATCTCAATTTCCTCAGGTCAAAAGATTCTTCAGAGCTCTACTCGCTCGAGTAAGGAGTCACATTCAAATACTCTGCTGGCAGACATTGAGTCTCTGCTCGAAGCCTCCGAGGTTGAACTAAACGAGATAGATCTGTTTGCTGTTGCTATTGGTCCGGGCAGTTTCACCGGTTTAAGAATTGGAATTGCGACCACCAAGGCGCTAGCTGTAACTCTAAACAGACCTTGTGTTGGCATACCAACTCTCAACGCTTGCGCGCGCTCAGCAGGGGAGTCAGACGCCTCAGTTGCACTGCTGCCTGCCGGTCGCGGTGAAGTCTTTGCTCAACTCTTCAGAGTTACATCGGAGCTAAAAGTCATACCCCTGGATGAGCCGAGTCACATATCACCGGAAAAGATGCTCGAGAAATATGGGCCACTTAGAACAGTGACCTGGGTCGGCGAAGGAGCACAGCTCTACCAGGACCTAATCTCCGCCAGTGCTAACTATTTGCGAGCAAAGGATGACATCGGTAGCGGTTGGCGTCTCGCTCCGCCAGTCAGGAATCTAGCAGAACAGGTTGCGCTGCTCGCTTACGAAGAATGGATTGATAATCAAGTCAGGACGGTCGACTCCGTACATGCGCTTTATGTCCGACCTTCCGACGCGGAGTTGAAGAAGTGACGGCAGAGGCTAGTAAAGCACGCAATAACATAGTAATCGCTCAAATGTCAGAGCATGACCTGCTGGAGGTGGTGGATATAGAAGAGCATTCGGGCCTTAGCCGCTGGGGTTGGAGTGCTTACTACTCCGAACTGCAAAGTGTTAACCGGGGTTTGATGTTAGTTGCCCGCCAAAACCATGATTCGGCAGAGCACGAACCCCGAGTTCTTGGATACATTGTGGCAAGAGAAACGGCAGGAGAACTACATATCAACAACGTCGCCGTACGCGAAGATCAACGTCGCCGCGGTATTGGCATTGCATTACTAACCAAAATCGTCGAGGAGGCCCGCCGGATGCAGGTGACGACCGCTTTTCTTGAGGTTAGAAGCGGAAATCTTTCGGCTCAGGCCCTCTATGAAAAGGTCGGTTTTAGGGCAATTGCACGTCGTGAAGGCTACTATACCGAGCCAAAAGAGGACGCTGTCATAATGAGCCTGGTTTTGACGTAAATACTAGCTTGATCTGGCATGGTTGTTGGGCTAACATTTTGTCGTGCGAAACAATTCGATGGAGGTTCGCCCCGTCCCTCCAAAACCATCCTGCCCACTCCCATCATTGTCTGAAAGGAGACATGCACGAAATGGACATCGCAACCACGGATAGTCTAAGAGAAGAGTTGATAAACCGAGATCCCGAATTTAGGGAATTAGCTAGAGAACATCATAAATACGAAGAACGCCTTAGTGAATTATCAGCTCTTTCCTATCCGAATGATGAGGAACAACTGGAGGAAACTACACTCAAGAAGAAGAAACTAGCGCTAAAAGATCAGATGTATTCAATTATGCTGCAATACCAAAAGACGCAGCTGAGCCATTGAGCAGTCGGGCTGTTCCTCGAGTAAAGATATATAAAGGGGACGTGGACAAACGTACACGTCCCTTTTTTGCGGGTTGGATTCCTACTCCTAGAAAAACTTAACCTTTGAGAATCGTTCGAGAAAGCATTCCATATATTGTCATCCCGGTCGTTTTGGCACTCGTTCTAATGGCCTTTGGGCTGTGGTATGTCTCGCTTTTCTTTATTGCGATCGCACTCTTTATGGCTTACTTCTTTCGGGATCCGAAACGGCTTCCACCCGATGACCCTAACGTGATCGTCTCGCCGGCAGATGGCCGAGTCACAAAAATCAAACAACTTGCTCCTGATGATAAGGACTCCGCCACTCTGATCAGTATCTTTCTTTCTCCGCTCGATGTTCATATCAATCGTAGTCCCGTCCCGGGCCGAATTACTGATGTTGTGTATTCGCCAGGTAAGTTTTTACCCGCGACTAGCGAGCGAGCGAGCCTCGTGAATGAGCAAAATGCGCTCACCATTGAGGGCGAGAGAGTAACAGTGGTGTGCAGGCAAATAGCCGGAATCCTCGCTCGCAGGGTGGTCTGTTGGAAAAAGAAGGGGGATAATCTCGTACTAGGAGAACGGTTCGGCATGATTAAGTTCAGCTCTCGGACGGATCTGGTCGTACCTGCCAACGTAATGGTGACTGTTGCTGAAGGTGCCAGGGTGCGCGGGGGCACAACGGTCATCGGGAGAATCTCATGAGCGCTACGGCTGTACACTCGGAAGAGGATCATCAAAATCCTCCAAGGCGCGGGCTTAAGAAGGGGCTTTATCTAATACCGTCGCTTTTTACTGCGGCGAATATTGGCATGGGCTTTTTCGCAGTTATGGCCTCGCTGCGCGGGTTCCAATTGTTAGGTAATGCCCAACCTGACGTTAACGCGGCGGCATCTCACTTCGACGGAGCGGCAATCGCCATCGGCGTCGCGGTGATTTGCGACATGCTTGATGGTCGAATCGCACGTATGACCAAGACTACGACCGAGATCGGTATCCAACTCGATTCGATTGCTGACGTCGTTACGTTTGGACTAGCTCCGGCCGTGCTTGCGTATGTTTGGGGTTATGGCGCGAGTTTAACTGAAGGGACTAATCTTCATCGGTTGGCGTGGTTTCTGTCATTCATGTATCTGATGTGCGGTGCATTCAGACTGGCTCGATTTAATGTGCAAGCCTCACGTCCAAGACTCCTTGCCGAGGGAACTCCTAAGGTCGATAAGAAGTATTTCGTAGGCCTTCCAATTCCTGTAGCCGGAGGATTAATAGCTGCGATCGTACATTTTTCGCCAGAGCCGCTCATGAGTTTTGGACCAGAGAAGGCCAGAGTCTATTCCTGGTTGCTGATGGTCCTGGTCGGACTATTGAGTGCGATGATGGTGAGTACGCTTCGATTCTCGAGCTTCAAAACCGTCGGCACGCGAAGCCGCAGTATGCGACCGATCATTCTTGTCCTCGCAATAGGAATGTTAATCTTCCTTTATTCCCAGTATGTACTGTTGGCCATCGCCATAATGTACATCCTTCACGGGCTAGTATCGCGTGTCATCGGAATGCTCTTCAGACGAGGAGATGCGGGTGATGGCAAGATTGTCGCGAATCCCATCAGCCGTTCATCTGGTCACTAAGGTGTGGTTTTCGTGGTCGCCGCGATTGGTCGTGCGAACGCGAGTAGTCCATGCTCGGTAGTTACAAATACGGTCTCAGCTACGACTATCGGAGACGCGGAGCTAGTCAATTCCTCACCAGCAGACAACGAATTCAATTGCTTGCCATCTCGTAGCGCCAATACCACCGCATTAGAACTAGACAAGGGCGTAAAGAGTGCTGCTTCCTGGATCGTGAGTGGTTGAGCCGAGATTCGGCCTGGAAGTTGACGCCTCCAAATCATCGAGCCCTTTAGACTGAGTAGATAAGCAAAGTTGTCCAACGAAGCTGCCAATAAAGCTTCACCAGCCAACCCCACCGCCTCAACTCCGCCGCCGGTTCTTTTCCTCCAAATTAGTTGTCCTTTATCTGCGCTAACAGCGTAGACGTATCCATCACCGGAGCCGAAAAAAACCATACCGTCAGCAACCGCCGCTGGTCCTCTGATCGCACCTTTGGTCCGATAACGCCACAATAGTTTTCCCGTTGCCTCTTCGAGTGCGAAGAGAGTTCCGTCTTCGGCGCCAAAGTAAACCCGACCGCCCTGGGCGACGGGCTGAGCGCTTAAAGGAGTCTGAAAAGCTATGGACCAAAAGATCCCGCCTGTTCGTTTGTCAAATGCATAAGCGCGACCATCGCTTCCACCACCAAACAGTCGCTCTCCGCTGATAGCCAGTGAACCTCGGAGTGGTTTAACGAGCGGGGTCATCCATTGAGTTACACCCCCTTCACGGCCCAGGGCTCGCAACGCACCAGCAGATTTAGTTGGCTCGCCAGCCGGCGCAATAGCCTCAGAGGCGACATAGATGTTCGAATCATCGGCGATTGGTGACGCTGAAAGCTCTCCGCCGATCTCCGTACGCCAGAAAAGCTGACCATCCATTGCTTTCAGAGAGACAATAGCTCCACCTGCAAGAGGAAGATAGACTCGTTCACTATCGTAAGCAGGGGTCAGATTTAGAGTGACGTTTGAACCGTATTTCCAGCGAATCGTCAATGGTTGCGAGAGTAATGGGGCCGAATCGGGATGCGGAACGGAGGGTGCGTCAGATACCATCAAAACGATGGTAAACAGAATCAAAAAAACAACTCGTTTAGCAGCCAAGAATCGTAGTTCTTTAAGTTTCAACATCTGAATTACCAGCTCAACAAAAAAGACGACAGCGCTATTTTGCGTTCTTACAAGCGAAAAGTATAATCTGCCACTCTTCAAAAGTTTGACTCAAAAACAAGGCCAGAGGTTTTCTTGAGCGACGCCCTCCAGCACGAAACAGTAATAATACTTGACTTCGGATCGCAGTACACACAACTCATTGCTCGGCGCGTTCGCGAAGCCGGGGTCTACTGCGAAATCCTTCCCTACAGCGCACCAGTCGAGACCATTCTCCAACGTAATCCGAAAGGTCTAATATTTTCCGGTGGCCCTTCATCAGTCTATGATGACGCTGCACCGAAACCTAATCCCACACTTCTGGAGCAGGTAGATTGTCCAACGCTCGGCATATGCTACGGGTTCCAAGTCTTTGCGCGTGAACTTGGTGGACAAGTTGTTGCTTCACCGACTCGCGAGTTCGGGTACGCGCGGTTAAAGGTGTTGGATGCGACTAGCCGTCTGTTTCAAGGCTTACCCGCAGAGATGGATGTTTGGATGAGTCATGGCGATCACGTCACGGAGATTCCACCGGGCTTCCGCGTGACAGCGTCAACTGACGACGCTCTTAATGCAATGGAGGACGAATCGCGTTCAATCTTCGGCGTTCAGTTTCACCCTGAAGTTGCGCATACACCACTTGGCGCCCAGGTGTTACGAAATTTCCTGTTTGAGGTCTGTAGATGTAAGGGGGATTGGTCTCCGGAAGCAGTGATCGACGATCAGGTCGAACGGATCAGGACAACGTTGGGCCAGGAGGGTCGCGTTGTTTCTGGCTTGTCTGGTGGCGTTGACTCCACAGTCGCTTCCGCCCTGGTCCACCGCGCTGTAGGAGATCGGCAGACCTGCATTTTCGTTGACAACGGGTTGCTGCGCGAAGGCGAATTCGAGTCGACACTGGCGCTCCTTCGCCAGAGCATGAAGCTGAACATCGTCGGGGTTCGAGCCGGAGATCTGTTTCTTGAAGCGCTAAAAGGAGTAACTGATCCGGAAGAGAAGCGCAAAAGAATTGGCAAGGTATTTATAGACGTCTTCGAACAAGAAGCTCGTAAACTCGGCGATGTTGGCTATCTCGTCCAGGGCACGCTCTATCCTGACGTAATCGAGTCGGTTTCGGTTCGTGGTCCATCAGCAGTCATAAAGAGCCATCACAATGTTGGTGGGCTGCCCGAAAAAATGAGGCTCAAACTTATTGAGCCACTCCGGGAGTTGTTCAAGGATGAAGTCCGCTTGATTGGCAGGGAATTGGGCGTGCCTGAAGAGATACTTGGTCGCCATCCTTTTCCTGGTCCAGGATTGGCGGTTCGAATACTCGGAGATATCACCGAAGAGAAGATTCGTTTGACCCAGGCTGCGGACCGAATCCTGGATGAAGAACTACGCCGAGCAGAACTTTACAACTCGGTCTGGCAAGCATTCCCAGTACTGCTTCCTGTTTCGACGGTCGGTGTAATGGGTGATGAACGTACTTATGAAAGAGTAGTGGCGATTCGAGCCGTCACTAGCGTCGACGGAATGACTGCCGATTGGGCACGCTTACCTCACGATCTTCTGGCGCGAGTCTCGGCGCGAATGGTATCTGAAATCCGCGGCGTAAACAGGGTCGTTTACGACATCAGCTCAAAACCTCCGTCTACCATCGAGTGGGAATAGTTGGTTTCGCACTCTACCTGAGTGCTGTGTATAGTGTCTTTATCCAATACTCAATTTTAGCTGTGCGGATAACCAGGCCGCACTCGTTATCAAGGACATAATGCAGGAACGTCAATTCGTACACCTTCACCTTCATACTGATTACAGTCTTCTTGACGGCGCAATTCAGATAAAACCGTTATCAAAACGCGTAGAAGAACTCGGCATGTCGGCCTGCGCTATGACCGACCATGGAAACATGTACGGCGCAATCTCCTTCTACAACGCGATGAAGGGACGCGGTGTGAAACCGATTATCGGTTGCGAGACTTATATCGCTAAAGGAAGTCGACGCGACCGCGCTGCCGGAGCACCAGGTGAGAAGGCAAACCATCATTTGATACTGCTCGCGCAGAATTACGAGGGGTATCAGAACCTCGTGCGATTGACGTCAAAGGCTTACACGGAGGGTTTCTATTACAAGCCGCGAATCGACAGAGAATTGCTGGCTGAGCACAGCAAGGGACTAATCGCGCTGTCGGCCTGTATGTCAGGTGTGCCATCCGCAATGTTGGCGCAGGACAAGTGCGAAGACGCTGCAAAGGCCGCAATCGAGTTTGAGGAGATTCTTGGGAAAGGGAACTATTTTCTTGAGATTCAAGAGCATGGTCTCGACGCTCAACAACGAATTAGAAAATCGCTGGTAGATTTGTCAAAACGCACTGGTGTTCCGCTGGTAGCGACGAACGATGCTCACTACCTCATGCCGGAAGATTCCAGGGCCCATGATGTACTCCTCTGCATCGGCTCGGGCAAAACGGTTAATGAGACAAATCGTTTGCGTTACGCCAGTCCAAACTTCTACGTACGTTCTCCGGAAGAAATGTGGCGAATCTTCGGGGCTGAAATTCCGGAGGTCCTCACTCGAACGGTTGAGATTGCCGAACGTATCGATCTGAAACTGCCCGAGAACATCAATCACCTTCCAAAGTATCCAATCCCGGAATCAGATAAGGGTCTCTCTGAGGACGACTATTTCGAGAAGGTGGTTCGAGAGGGTTTTGAGCGTCGCCGGGCCAAGGTCTGGGAGCCTCAGATCGCTCGCGGAGAGCTGAAACAGCCCATCGCCGATTATCAGACTCGCCTATCGAGCGAGATTCAGATGATCAAGCAAATGGGTTTTCCCGGATACTTTCTCATCGTCTGGGACTTTGTTCGCTACGCCAAGGAGCATGCGATTCCAGTTGGTCCTGGGCGCGGCTCAGCTGCAGGCTCACTCGTAGCCTATTGCCTCGATATTACTGATGTTGATCCCATCCAGTATGACCTCCTGTTTGAGCGATTCCTGAACCCAGGCCGCGTCTCACTTCCTGATATCGATATCGACTTCTGTGTCCGCGGACGAGGTGATGTCATCAACCACGTCGCCGATCTCTACGGGCGAGACTCAGTTTGCCAAATCATCACCTTCGGAACGTTGGCTTCGAAGGCGGCTATCAAAGATGTCGGTAGGGCCCTTGAGGTTCCTTACTCCGAGGTTGAGCGTATCGCCAAAATGATTCCACCTCCGGTCCGGGGTCGGAATGTCAGTATCAGCCAGGCACTTGAACAAGTACCTGAACTAAAACGTGAGATGGAGACCAACCCTCAAGTTAAAGAAATACTTGAGATAGCCCAACGCCTCGAGGGCTGTGCCAGACACTCGTCAGTCCACGCCGCAGGCGTAGTTATTTCTCCGTTACCTCTACAGGAATTAATCCCAATCGCGGTCTCTGGCAAGGAAGAACTAACCACTCAATATGTCATGTCGGACTTGGAAAAAACCGGCATGCTTAAGATGGATTTTTTAGCGCTTACCGCTTTAACTGTTATAAATGATTGCTTAATTAGCATTAAGCAGCTGCTTGGGCTTGAGATTAACTGGGCGGATATAGCGCTTAACGATGCTAAAGCGCTTAGTGTTTTTGCTGAAGGAAGGACTGAGGCGGTCTTCCAGTTTGAGTCTTCGGGGATGCAGGAGATCTGTCGCAAGCTAAAGCCAAAGGGTGTAGAAGATCTGGCTGCGCTTAACGCTTTGTATCGACCGGGACCACTCGATGGGGGAATGGTCGACGAGTTTATCCTTCGTCATCATGGAAAGAAGAGCGTTCGATATCTGGTTCCAGAGATGAAGGAAATTCTCAGCAATACTTACGGCATTATTGTCTACCAAGAACAGATCATGCAGCTCGCACAGAAGCTTGCTGGTTATACACTTAGCGAAGCTGACTTAATGCGTCGCGCGATGGGTAAGAAGAAACGCGAAGAGATGGCGGTGCATGAGGAGAAGTTCATAAAGGGTGCGGTCGAGCGAGGGATAAAGCAGGAGAAAGCCGATAAGATCTTCTCGCTAATGGCTCAGTTTTCGGATTATGGATTCAACCGGAGCCACAGCGTGGCATATGCATATCTGGCTTTCCAGACTGCCTATCTTAAAGCCCATTACCCCGAGCATTTTTACGCAGCAGTCCTTTCCAGTGAAGCTCAGGACGCCGCAAAAGTGTTTAAGTACTCGAAGGAGCTAAAGGCCCAAAAGATCAACTTACTGCCTCCCGATGTCAATGAAAGCTTTTCCGGCTTTACACCCTTAAGCGGAGCAATCAGATATGGCCTTACGGCGATTAAAGGTCTCGGCAACTCAATAGTTAAAGCGATTTGTGATGCTCGAGACACGGGACCCTTTAGGTCATTCTTCGACTTTGCCGAAAGAGTCGAGGCATCCACTCTAAACAAACGGGTCTTCGAGAGCCTGGTTAGTGCAGGTGCTTTTGACTCATTGAAGGATGACCGTCCATTGCCGATGTGGCGCGGAGCCCTTTTCGGGATGATTGACGTTGCTCTATCGCACGCTCAGCGATCTCGACGGGAACGAATTCAGGGACAGTCGGGTCTGTTCGGGGCCTTGCCCGAGCAAGTTGATTACTCGAACGAGATTCCGCCCCATGCCAAAGGCTGGACCCAGACCGAGGTTCTGGCGGCCGAGAAAGCAGCGTTGGGTTTCTATATCACCGGACATCCATTGGAAAACCATCTAGAGCTCTTGCAAAGCATGAAAGCGGCCAAGTCTACAGAACTCCCAAGTCTGACGACCGGCAACCGGGTTACGTCTGGCGGAATAATTTCGGACTTGCAGATCCGTACCACTAAGAAGGGCGACAAGTTCGCTTTGCTTCGGCTTGAGGATGAGTTGGGTGGAACTAAATGCGTGCTTTGGCCTGAGGTCTATCGCAAGAACGTCGCTGCACTCCAGAATGACCAGCCGGCGATCATAACGGGTAGGTTAGAGCTAAGTGAGGATAACCCTCCCACAATAATTGTGGACCAGGTGCAAAGTCTCGAGGTGGCGGCACAAATCAACGAGTTTGTAGTTCTAAGAACCCCGTCAAAGGAAGATTTTCGAGAACTTTTTGATTCAATCCTTACTGTCCTTAGCGCGTATCCAGGTGATTGTGATGTTACTCTTGAAACTGTCGTCGAGAATCAGACAGTCGTAAGAGTAAAGGCCAATCCAGCTTTGCGCGTAAAAAGAGGTGAAGGGTTGGAGAGTGAACTCAAGAAGTTGGGCTGTTCAGTGACATTTGAAAAAATGGCACCGGTGGCACGTGCGTAGGATCGGAAAGGCATTATTGGAATGGGCAAGAACAAAAATGAATCAAAGAAGGAAGCTGCGCAGCCTGCGGGGGAAGATACCCTTTCGGCTTTTGATCGCGTGTTGCTGGCGCGACATGCAGATCGACCGTACACCTTAGATTTGATCGAACGACTCTTTGAAGACTTTGTTGAGCTTCATGGTGACAAACGCTTTGCTGAGGATCCAGCAATTGTCTGTGGTCTCGCACGTTTTCATGGACTGCCTGTGGCGATAGTGGGCCACCAGAAGGGCAGAGACACAAAACAGCGCAGCTACCGGAATTTCGGGATGCCGAAACCGGAAGGCTATCGCAAAGCACTTAGAGTGATGAAGCTCGGGGAAAAGTTTGGGCGTCCCATCTTTACGTTTATTGATACCCCGGGAGCATATCCGGGAATCGATGCGGAAGAACGTGGTCAGGCAGAAGCAATTGCCTATAACTTGCGAGAGATGGCGAAGATTAAGGTGCCGATTATCGTTACGGTTATCGGGGAAGGTGGATCAGGCGGCGCTCTCGCGATTGGAGTCGGTGATCAGGTACTTATGCTTGAGAATTCGACCTACTCCGTCATAACTCCTGAAGGGTGTGCGGCGATTCTTTGGAAGGATTCCACTCAGGCGCCCCGCGCTGCTGAAGGACTCAGACTAACGGCGCAGCATCTATTCAAAGAAGGAGTGGTCGACAAGATTATTCGAGAGCCTGAAGGCGGTGCTCACACAGACTACGACCAGACGGCACGCTTCCTTGATTCAGCTTTGAGCGAACGTCTGGCTGAGGCCGTCAGTTGTTCTCAAGATGAGCGCCTTACCAGGCGCTATCAAAAACTCCGACACTTTGGTCGTTGGGGAACAGCCGATAAAGTGGCTGGACCAACCCCAAAGAATTAGCCGGTTTTTCTCTTATCACTATTTAGAACGGGATATCTTCGTCAGATATGTCGGCCTGCTGCTCCGGAGGTGGACCTGCTACCGCAGCTGCCGCACGCTCTACAGGTGGTTCGTCACTTCTTGAACCGATAAACTGCATGTCGGTCGCAGTGACTTCAAGCGTTTGTCTCGGTTTACCATCCCGATCAGTCCACTCTTCAACACGCAGCCGTCCTTCGATATAAACCGGACGACCTTTCTGCAGATACTGTGAGGCAGTTTCCGCCTGTCGACCCCAGAGAGTGACCTTAAACCAGGTAGTTTGATCCTGCATTTCGCCACTCTTATCTTTTCGACGTTCATTTGTAGCCATACTAAAACTACAAACGGGAGTACCTTGTGGCGTGTAGCGTAATTCTGGATCGCGACCCAGATTTCCCACGAGTATTATTCTATTGAAGGACATGAGGAGCCTTTCTTTTTTCCTGGGATTTCGTAACGCTCGCGATACTACTAAGTGACAAGTGAAGAATCAAGCGCAGCTAATTTTGCACCACACTACAAAAAGTGGAGCTATCGCGTTTGGCAAATGATTTCTGATAGACTGTCGCCACGCCAACTCGGTTTTTCACTATGATGCCTCGAGTGTATATAGAGAATTTCGGTTGTCAGATGAATGTTGCGGACTCAGAACGTGCCGCGACGGGTCTCCGTCAATCGGGTTACGATTTGTGCGACGCAGTTGAAGACGCTGATGTGGTGTTGCTGAACACATGTTCAGTCCGAGAGAAAGCGGAGCGCAAAGTCTACACTCGAATTGGTGAAGTGCGTTCGTCACATGCAAACAATCCGAAGCTGATCATTGGTGTAATGGGTTGTGTCGCCCAACTGGAGGGTAAGTCAGTCTTTGCAAATTCACCGACGGTGAATATGGTGATAGGCACACGCGCAACCGATCGTATCTCATCAATGATTGAGCGGGCTGCGAACGGAGAGCGCAAAGTTCTTGATTTGGGCGAGCGAGACTTAGATGAGACATGGGAGATTTCTCCGGTTGAACGTCGCTCTCCTCATGTAGCGTTTGTTCCTATTATCGAGGGCTGTAACAAGTTCTGTTCGTTCTGTATCGTCCCATACTCCCGTGGCAGGGAGCGCAGCAGGACCGCCAGCGAGATCATTGCTGAGGTCAAAAATCTGATGTCGCTGGGATACAAAGAAGTCCATCTCATCGGTCAGAACGTAAACAGCTACCGGCCGAGAGTCGATACGGGCCTCGAAGGGTTTTCAGGAGCGACTCCATTTTGTCGACTGCTCAGAGCCGTAGCTGCCACCGGCTTTCCAAGAATCAAATTTACGACTTCATTCCCGCGAGATTTTCATCCAGACATTGTGTCGGCGATTGAGGAGCACGAAAATCTTTGCGACTGGATTCACCTACCTGTACAGTCGGGCAGCGATCGCATTTTGAAATTAATGAGGCGCGGTCATAAGCGTTCCGACTATCTTTCGAAGATCAACCGCATCAAGCAGTCGCGTCGACAATTAGCCCTTACCAGCGACATTATCGTTGGGTTTCCGGGCGAGACTGATGAAGATTTTCAGCAGACACTTGAATTGGTTAGAGAGTGTCAGTATGACGGTCTATACTTATTCAAGTATTCTAAACGCGCAGGAACCCCAGCTGCTGCTTTCGGCGATGATGTTACCGATGCACTCAAGAAAGAGCGGTTCCTTGAACTTGAACAGGTGCAACGTTCTCAACAGGAACGAATCTATCGTTCGTACATGGGCCGGGTGTTGAAGGTCCTGGTTGAGAGAAAGAGTTCAAGATCTGAGACGGATTTGATGGGCCATTCGACGTGTCACAAGGTCGTCAACTTTACGGGCGACAAGGGCCTGGAGGGTAAGATAGTCGAGGTTATGATTGCTGAGGCGAAACCAAATAGTCTTTACGGAACGTTGTTAAATCGCTCCGCTGTAGCGTAAGGGGTAGTACTTATGGAAATCGAGGTTAAGATCCGAGCGCTGATGATGGATCCAAACAGCGGGACGCCGATTATCATTTTGAAGGACGTTCAAGGCGACACAATGTTGCCGATTTGGGTCGGAGCTTACGAGGCGAACGCAATCGCTCTCGAGATCGAAAAGATTGCGCCGCCCCGACCGATGACTCATGACTTGCTGCGCAACTTGATTACGGAGCTTGGTATTCAAGTAGAACGGGTTGTCGTAACCAGCCTGCGCGACAATACTTTCTTTGCGGTGATCGAAATGAGGAACAGCGATGGCGATCGAGTGGTACTCGATTCGAGGCCATCAGACGCAATTGCTCTTGCCCTTCGTGCCGATTGCCCAATCTATGTTGATATGGAAGTAATCAAAGCGTCTCGAAATACTCTACCGACGGAAGAGGTGGAAGAGATAGAGGCGACAACAGGTGAAGAGGACTGGCCCGACGTCATCGGTGAAGCCGGTGACCTCCCAATGTAAGACACAAAATAGTCGAAGGACGTTGGAATAAACGGAACGTGAGAATGCCACTGTGCAGCGAATGGTAATTGCCATCGCCAACCAAAAAGGCGGCGTAGGAAAAACTACTACCGCCATCAATTTGGCTGCAGCGTTTGCCCGTAAAGGAAAACGTGTCCTCCTTTTGGACCTGGATCCTCAAGCCAACAGCTCGATCTCTTTTCTCGATCCGCAGACGATTGAACGATCAGTCTACGAGTTGATGATGGATGGACAGGCTCCGATTGAGGAGTCTGTCTATCGAACTTCTGTTGAGAATCTTGAAGTTGTTCCCGCTCGGATCAATCTTGCAAAACTGGAGTCTAAGCTCGTGGGCGATTTCGATGCGCCCTTCCGATTAAAGGATCGACTTGAACGCTTTCGTGAACAGTACGACGTAATCGTCATTGATACACCTCCGACACTCGGGTTGATCACTGTAAACGCGCTCGTTGCTTCATCACACGTCCTGATTCCGATTCAGTCGTCGTATTTTGCGCTTGAAGGCACCGACGACCTTTTGGAAACAATCGAGAAGGTTAAGGCTCGTCCAAATCCGAACCTCGAGTTGCTCGGCGTATTGGTTACACTCCACGACAAACGAACGACTCTTGCTCGTGAAGTTCATGAACAGATCAAGAACGTATTTGGACCTAAACTTTTTGATACAGTTATCACCAAGAGTGTCAGACTAGAAGAGTCGCCAGCCTACAAAGAAGCTATCTTTAGTTTTGCACCCACATCATCCGGAGCTATTGAATACGGAAAACTTTGCGAAGAGGTAATGAGCCGTGTCTAAGAGGGGATTGCCCACTGGTTTGCAAATGCGCCACGACGCGCATTACGTGGAAGAATTGTCACAACAGCGTCCGGCCCAAATTGGGAGAATGATTCCAGTAGATAAACTGGAACCTAATCCCGAACAGCCGCGCGTCGAGTTTGGCGATCTCACTGAGTTGACGGCGTCAATAGCCGAAAAAGGTGTACTTGAACCTCTTCTGGTAAAGCCGAATCGTCTTACTGGCAAGTGGATGATTATTGCGGGAGAACGTCGCTGGCGTTCGGCTCAACGAGCAGGATTGAAAGAAGTACCGTGCGTTGAGATGGAAGTCGATGATGGTGCGGTAGCGGAGATCGCGCTCATCGAAAACATGCAGCGTAAAGATTTGACAGTCTGGGAAGAGGCTGACGGATTGTTGGCGCTCTGTGATCGGTTTGGCTATACCCATGACGATGTTGCACGTAAAGTCGGTAAGAGTCGTACTACCGTTACGGAAGCGATGGCCATTGCAAGAATCCCGAGCGATGTCAGAGAAGTCTGCAGGGAAGCTGATATCAACGCTAAGTCGCTGCTACTTCAAATCGTGCGACAACCTGACGACGATTCGATGCGTAACTTCGCAAAACAAATTGCATCGCGCGGTTTGAATCGCAACGATGCGAGGGAAGTACGACGTCAGGAAATGGGGCCTCGCGTCGTCCCCGATGCCAAACCCTATGTGTTCAAGTTTGCCTCTCCAGACAAAGACTTCAACATCGAAGTTCGTTTCAGAGTCCCTGACGTCAGTGATGCTGAAGTGGCGCTGATCTTACGGGCAGTGGCAGATGAGATCGATGATGAACCTGCTGCGGCTGAATAACCCTACTTAGCGAGGCTTTTCTTCTTTTCTGCGGCGGCTCGCTTCTGCAGCGACTTGGCCCAACGTTCGAACGTGGGTTGCAATGGTTTAAATAGTCGCGCGCGGAACGAGTGCTTCTTTTCATTCCAGCCTTTCAACTGCTTCTCCGTATACATTCGTACGGCTGGCTCCAACTGAGTTTTCTTCAGTGAGTGTCGGAGTGTGAGATGGTAGTGCTGCCCGACGAGCGAGAACAGCAAGGTTACGAGATTACTCTTGAAGGAAAGCCTCGGAACAATCCGCTTGTGAAACGGCTTATCCGTGGGCATCAATACGCTTATTGCGATTTCCAGCCACGAACCCTTTGGCCCCTGACGTGGATGGTAGAGGCCCGGTAATTCTGTCGCCTGAAAGTTTCCCTTAATACGAGGATCGGATATGTAGGAAACGAGTCTAACTCGTTCAATACCTCTGGTATGTTCTCTTGGCAGACTATCGAGGGCTTCTTCGATTTGTTCAAGTGTTCCTTTGGGTAGGGAACCCTCATATTGATTTTCGATACGTATGGCCACAGTTATGACTTCCTAAAGTGATCAAATAATTGTTTTGAATGGAATCAGTCACTTTAGGTGCAAGGCGGCAGGTCGGTCAAGTGGAGCGCAATGTCCGACAAGCTTTAGCTTGTCGTGAGCCTCAACTAGATTGGTCGGTGGAGAATAGGTACACGACAAGCTAAAGCATGTCGGACATTAGGGAATAGGTACACGACAAGCTAAAGCATGTCGGACATTAGGGAAAAGGTACACGACAAGCTAAAGCATGTCGGACATTGGGCCTACAAGTCCAGGTCGGTTACTGCTCCTAAACTTGCACTGCTTACAAGTCTTGCATACTTCGCCAGAACACCAGCGTTGTATTTGCTCACCGGCGGTTTCCAGTTCTCATAGCGACGCGCGAGTTCGTCTTCACTTATGTTGAGTTGCAGCAAACCTCGATCGGCATCGATCGTAATTGAATCACCTTCATTAACTAGCGCCAGGTTCCCACCCACGGCAGCTTCAGGCGCAATATGACCGACTACCATGCCATAGGTACCACCAGAGAATCGTCCGTCAGTAATGAGACCAACTGAGTCACCCAATCCGGCGCCAATGACAGCTGAGGTGGGCGCAAGCATCTCGCGCATACCTGGTCCACCCTTCGGTCCTTCGTAACGAACAACCAGCACGTCTCCGGGTTTGATTTGGGAAGAGAGAATAGCTTTTAGACAAAGCTCCTCTGAATCAAAGACTCTGGCTGGACCAGTAATCTCCCGGTTTTTTACGCCTGAAACTTTCGCGACCGCACCTTCAGTGGCAAGGTTACCGCGCAGAATCGCCAGATGTCCTTCGGGGTATAGTGCATCCTCCCATTGTCGGATCACGTCCTGATCCTTGCGCGGCTGTTCTTGTACGTTTGCTAAAACTTCAGCGATGGTTTCACCAGAGATCGTTAACGCGTCACCGTGTAACAGACCGCGTCCAAGTAGAATCTTCATTACCTGAGGTATTCCGCCGGCCCGATGAAGATCTGTCGCGACATACTTTCCAGAGGGTTTGAGGTCGCAGAATAGAGGTACTCGTTTGCGGATTCGTTCAAAGTCGTCCAGTGTCAGCGGCACCCCTGCCGCGTGAGCGATAGCGAGCAGATGAAGTACTGCGTTGGTAGATCCTCCAACCGCCATCACGACTGTAATTGCGTTTTCAAAAGACTTCGTTGTCAGCAAATGCGAAGGGAGAATCTGTTTGCGGACAGCCTCGGCTAAGACCCTGGCTGAAGCGGCAGCACTTTCACTCTTTTCTTCATCCTCTGCTGCCATAGTCGATGAGTAGGGCAAACTTAGACCCATCGCCTCAATTGCGGAGGACATTGTGTTAGCGGTGTACATTCCTCCACACGAACCAGCCCCGGGACACGCTAGTCGTTCTATTTGTAATAGTTCGTTCTCACTAATCTTTCCCGCGCAGTATTTACCAACCGCTTCAAACGCGCTGACAACCGTGAGGTCCTCGCCCTGATAATGTCCGGCTTTTATGGTCCCGCCGTAAACAAAGATTGAAGGAATATTTAGTCTGGCGATGGCGATCATCGCCCCGGGCATGTTCTTGTCACACCCTCCAATCGCGAGTAGACCATCTACAGCTTGTGCCTGACAGACAGTCTCAATTGAGTCAGCAATGACCTCGCGCGACACGAGGGAGTACTTCATTCCCTCAGTACCCATCGAGATACCGTCGCTAACAGTGATGGTCCCAAATGTTTGCGGTACGGTTGCGGCTTGGCGCAGTGTTGCGACTGCGCGATCGGTGAGTTTGTTGAGGCCAGCATTGCAAGGAGTGATGGTACTGTAGCCGTTGGCAACGCCGATAACGGGTTTGTCGAAGTCCGCGTCGGAGAAACCGACTGCGCGCAGCATTGCGCGATTTGGCGACCGTTCTACACCTCGAGTAATCGCATGACTTCGTGCAGAGTCGGGCTTCTTTAGTTCTTCAGTCACGACTCGAAACCTCAGTTCTTGGCTTTATCAACCAAGCGACTTTGGGACAACCAGGGCATCATCTTACGCAGTCGTGTTCCAACTTCCTCGATGGGATGTTCGCGGGCTTCTTCGTCGAGTTGCCGGAACCTGGGCTTGCCGTTGCGACTTTCCTTCATCCAGTCGCGCGCAAAGGCGCCAGACTGAATCTCGGCTAACAGACTTTGCATCCGGCGCTTTGTTTCGTCATTTACAACAACCGGACCTCTGGTCATGTCCCCATACTGAGCGGTATTCGAAATCGAGTAACGCATTTCGGAGATGCCGCCTTCGTAGAGAAGATCTACGATTAGCTTCATCTCGTGAAGACATTCAAAGTAGGCCATCTCCGGAGAATAACCAGCTTCGGTTAACGTCTCAAAGCCGGCCTTGATCAATGACGTCAGGCCACCACACAGGACTGCCTGCTCGCCGAATAGGTCCGTTTCAGTTTCTTCCCGGAAAGTAGTTTCAATAATTCCGGCACGGCCGCCGCCAATCGCAGAAGCGTAGGCGAGTCCGATCGTTCTGGTGTCGCCGGTCGGATCTTGATTCACCGCAAGTAGACAGGGAACTCCCGCACCTCGCAAATACTCATGTCTGACAAGATGTCCGGGACCTTTCGGTGCAACCATAAAAACGTTTGCGTCGGAAGGAGGCTCGATAAATTTGTAATGGATCGAGAATCCGTGTGAGAAGGCAAGGTACTTACCTGGTGTGATCGACTCCGCGATTTCCTTGGCATAGATGTCAGCAGCAAGTTCATCAGGAACTAGCATGATCACGATATCTGCTTCAGCTGCAGCCTGGGCCACCGGCAAGACTTTCAGTCCAGCTTCCTTGGCTTTATCCCATGACTGACTCCCGCTGCGTAGACCAACAGTTACGTTGCAACCCGAGTCCTTCAGATTATTGGCTTGCGCAAATCCCTGACTTCCGTATCCAATGACGGCAATTTGTTTTTCACGCAATGCCTCTCGATTAGCATCCTTATCGTAGTAAATATCCATATGTTTTAAGAGTCCTTTCTCGAATAAGCTGCTTACAGTAACGGCACTAATTCTTCTTCGACTTCATCGAGTGGCGAATTAGAACCTGCAGCCAAACGGTTGATCGCGATGTGTCCTGTTCGGGTTATATCAGTGATCCCAATCGGTCGAAGAAGCTCAATAAACGTGTCGACCTTCTCCTTATTTCCGGAAGCTTCAACAATAAGATGTGTGTGCGAAATGTCTACCACTTTTGCGCGAAAGACGCTGACTAGACTCAGTACCTCTTGTCGTTCAACACCCGCAGACGCCGCAACAGTGATTAATGCCATTTCACGCTCTATGTGCGGACGAGTGGTTACGTCGTGCACTTCGCGAACTCGAGCAAGCCGCTCACATTGTTTGACGATCTGCTGAATCGTACGGTCGTCGCCTTTAGTCACGATCGTAACTCGAGACCAGCGCGGGTCGAGTGTTTCGCCGACTGAAATAGTCTCTATGTTGAAACCGCGTGCACTGAATAGCCCGACAATCCTGGAGAGCTCTCCGGGTTGATCGGCCACGATGATTGAGAGAGTGTGACGCATCGCTTTAGTTCATTGAACAATCATGTCGCGTGCATTGGCTCCAGCTGGCACGATCGGAAACACGTTCTCTTCTTTCGATACGACGATGTCGATTACGGCCACGCCTTTGTGATTCAGCGCAGCGCTTATAGCGCCCGCAAGTTCTTCAGGACGCTCAGCTCGAAAACCTGCGGCACCGTAGGCCTCAGCAAGTTTTACGAAGTCTGGCGCCACAGAGATATCCACCTCAGAGTACGTTCTGTCGTAGAACATCTCCTGCCATTGCCGGACCATGCCGAGATAACCGTTGTTCATCACTACAATCTTCACGGGCAATCCGTATTGAACCGCCGTTGCGAGTTCTTGATTGGTCATCTGGAAGCCGCCGTCGCCCACCACCGCGATGACCAGCTCGTCTCGTGATGCCAGCTGCGCTCCAATAGCTGCTGGCACTCCAAATCCCATCGTGCCTAGTCCACCACTCGTAATTAGTTGGCGAGCTCTCTCAAACGGATAAAACTGCGCAACCCACATTTGGTGTTGCCCGACATCTGTAGTGATGATCGCTTTTCCTTTGGTCTGGCGATGAAGCTCTCGAATCACAGTCTGAGGCTTGATTTGATTTGATGAACCCGCAAATCTCAGTGGCTGCGAACTCTGCCACTCTCTGATCTGCTCCCACCACAGCTCTCGCCGCATAAGGCTTTCCTGAAGTGCTTCTCCGGGCAACTTCTCGACGGTAGTCAGAAACGCGGAAATCGCCTGCTTTGCATCAGCAGTTATTGCCAAACTCGGAGCGACGTTCTTACCGATATTGGCTGGATCGATATCAACATGAATGACACTGGCATGTGGGGCAAACGTAGCGAGCTTACCTGTAACTCTGTCGTCGAATCTTACGCCCAGGGCAATTAGCAAATCCGATTCGGCAACGGCCATGTTTGCCGCATAGGTGCCGTGCATGCCAAGCATTCCCAGACACTGAGTATGGCCTGACTGAAAACCTCCGAGACCCATAAGCGTTGGCGCAACAGGGAACTGAAACTTTTCAGCGAAATTCTTTAAGGCCTCGTCGGCGCCTGAGTTTGCGATTCCACCACCGACATACAAAACAGGTCGCTTGGATCTGAGCATTGCTTGCACAGCTCGATCGATTGCCGCCTGATTTGTCTTAGATTCGATAGTAGTAAAGGGAAAGCTGACGTGATCCAGACGCGAGTAAGAAGTCCGCGCCGCGGTAACATCCTTGGGAATATCAATCACCACTGGACCTGGTCGTCCTGATCTAGCGAGGTGAAAGGCCTCCCGCACAATTGCTGCAAGGTCGCACACTTCTCTAACCAGATAGTTGTGTTTTACGCACGGACGTGTGATTCCGACGGTATCAACTTCCTGGAAAGCGTCGGTACCGATAAGGTGCTTCGGAACCTGACCAGTGATCACAACCAATGGTGTAGAGTCCATATACGCGTTGGCAATTCCCGTAACTGCGTTTGTGGCTCCTGGTCCAGAAGTAACCAGCACAACTCCGACCCGACCGGTTGACCGCGCATAACCTTCGGCCATATGGACAGCGCCTTGTTCGTGTCGAACCAGGTAGTGGGAGATGCGCTCGCGGGCCCGCCACAATTCGTCGTAGATGTGCAAGACAGCGCCACCTGGATAACCAAAGATGGTGTCAACGCCCTCGAATATCAGGGCGTCGATAAGTATTTCGGCACCTGTCGGGAACGCCGCAACCTCTTCAGATTCCGACGAAATTAGCCCTGTACCTTCGACTGCATTCAGAAGCGTCATTGTTTGACCCAGATGAATCAATCGGGCCACCAGCATTTCCTGCTGATGGCCCGACGCAAGTTGAGTTTCCTCCCGTCGCGAATTGCAAACGCTATAACCAGGTGTTCCGGCGGCCCATGAAGCGCGGATCAACCAAGGCTGCTCACAACTCTACCTCGCAAACTTTATGTTTGTAAAATTTATTCTTTTAAGTTAATAATAAATGAGATTCATTTAACGCTCAGGCTCGAGATGTATAAAAATTCAAGATTATGGAAATGGCCCAGCTCGAATATTTCTCGAAAGTCGTACAGGAAAAGAGCTTCTCGAAGGCTGCTGACCGTGTTTATCGGACCCAGCCAGCAGTAAGTATTGCGATCCGCAGGCTGGAAGAGGAGATTGGGCTCCCGCTTTTGGATCGGACCCAGAAGACACCTGTTCTTACCGAAGCAGGACAGGTCGTTTACGACTACGCCCAGCGAATCCTCGCCTTGCGTGACGAGGTCGGTCAGGCAATCGTCGAGTTGCAGAGTCTGAAGCGCGGCCGCGTTCGGGTGGGAGCAAATGAAAGCACGTCGCTATACCTCTTACCCGACTTGATTCTTTCATTTAGAGAGCAACACCCAGACGTTAAGGTTGAGATCTACCGACATGTGTCGAATCGTTTGCCAAGGGAAGTGTTGGATCGAAATGTTGACTTCGCGCTAATGGCGTCCGAACCAGCGGATCGTGATCTCGAAGCCTTTCCAGTCCTTAAGGACGAACTGATACTCATACTGAGTCCCAAGCATCCTCTCGCTTCAAGACCTTCAGTAAAGATCAAAGATCTAGGAAAAGAATCTTTTGTCGCACACAACGTAAAATCAGGATCGAGATTGAAAGTTATTGAGGCCTTCGCCCGTCAACATACCCCTCTCAACATCCACCTGGAGCTTGCTACGATCGAAACGATAAAACGATTTGTCCAGAAACGGGTAGGACTCGCGTTTGTACCGCGGATGTGTGTACGCGATGAATTAGAACGCGGAGTGTTAGTGACAGTGCCTGTGCGTGGCCTGACTCACAATCGAACTCTTTGGGCGGCGCACCGGCGTGGTGCAAGCTTTTCGCCGGCGGCGGCCGCGTTTCTGAAAGTACTGCGCAAACACACTGAGAACGCACGCGACAGTTAAGCCGCTACTCTGTGTTTTCCAGCAACAGTCAGCAAATAGTTTTCGATTGCAACCTCAAGCGCACCGCCGAGTTCGGCGCCATGTGATTCTCCGGCCTCGAGAGACCACGGTGACAGTCTGCCACACAACGACATGGCTATCGCCGATCTCGCAGAAGCCTCGATGTGCTTCCATCCGTTGACCAACTCGCCGCTTAAGACAACGTTTGGTACGCCTAATCCGCAAATCGCGTTGGCGATTCCGATACCGAGGTGAGTTCCGACGCGCTCAAGTGTTGTGACTGCCCGCCGTTCTCCAGCATTTGCACGGGATACGATGTCCACAAAACGTAAAGTTGATCTCAGCTTTGCTCTTTGACTATCACCGGTATACAACTCAACTGCGCTTGCGGCGGAGGCGTAGCGTTCCCAGCAGCCAAAATTTCCGCAGGGGCATGCCTTTCCTCCAGCCACAATGGTCATATGACCGAATTCTCCGGCAATGTCTGATCGGGTAGTTCCGCGGAATACTTCGCCACCAATTACAAGTCCTACGCCAATTCCTGTTCCGGCTCTCACTAAGACGAAATCGCCAGTGGTGCTTCGACCGCGGCGACGTTGCGCCTCATAGACCGCAGCTGCAGTTGCGTTGTTTTCAACTATTACGGGCACGGATACGCCAAGCTTGTCAGCAATAGACAGATCGTTCCACCCGAGACGAGGCGCATAAAGTAGGACACCTCGTTCCACATCAGTTGGACCAGGCACACTGACTCCCACTACAACTAACTGTCGTTCTGACAGCATCTGTTGAAGCTTTACGATAGCTAAGCGGATGTAGCTAAGAGCCAGCTCCGGCTCCCGTGGGGTAGGGAAGCTGTCTTCTGAGAGAACTTTTCCGTCTACTGTGGCGGCGCCAATCTTTATTTGACTATCTCCGATATTGACGGCAATTAGAAATTCATTATCTGAACGAAACAGCAAACCGATCGGTGGTCGACCCGCACCTCGTGACACGTTGCGCTCGGGAGTACTTTCTCGCAGTACGCCCGAATCCAGAAGAGGCTTGACGAGGACAGTAATTCGTCGACGGTGAACGCCCAAACGGCGCGCTACCGCAACGCGGGGAATAGGTTGAGCTGCACGGACTATACGAAGTAGATCTCGAGTGGTTTGGGAAGGGATTGGCTGGACATTATTTCCAGCCGTTTCGCGCTGTGGCTTTTGCGATCCAAGCGACTTTGAACCAGTTGCGGCCTTAACGAATGCTGCAACATCATCATTAGTTGACACTAACATCCTCCTTGAACAAGTAGCAGGGTATTGTGATTCCCTTAAAGCAAACGAACGGCCAAAGCCGTTGTGTGTTTCTAATCTTAATGATCATTGGTCTAAGTGATATTAAAGTGGCAGTCTTACTACAGTGTTACGCGACAAAATTGTAGTAATTGCAAAAATCTGCCTACATCGTTGTAGCTTTAATCAGCTCAAGATCGAAAACGATCACAGCTGATACCGTACTTCTTCACTTTGTAACCAATGATTCTTTCAGTGCTATCCAAAAGTTTCGCTGCCTTTGCTCGATTACCGCGAGCAGTTTTGAGTGCGTCCTGAATTAGATCCCGTTCATATGCTTCCATCGCTGACTCCAGAGACACTCGGATCAAAGTGTCAGATCCTTCGGCCGTTTGAAGTGAAGGTGGAAGATGGTGCCCATGGATGACATTTGATTCACAAACAAGTACTGCTCGTTCGATCACGTTTTCAAGTTCACGCACGTTTCCAGGCCAGTGATAACTGGTAAGCATATCGATCGCCGGCGTTGATATTCGTTTGATTCGTTTGCTGTGCTCGTGTTCAAACTTTTCGACAAAGTGTTCCGCCAACAAAAGGATGTCCGGTTTGCGTTCTCTTAACGGAGGCATGAAGATAGTGAAGACATTCAGGCGATAATAGAGATCCTCGCGAAACTGACCCTGTGAAATTGCTTTCTCTAGATCCTTGTTAGTTGCAACGATCAAACGTACGTTCACTCTGATGGTCTCAGTGCCGCCAAGCCGCTCAAACTCTCGCTCCTGCAACACTCTAAGCAATTTCACCTGGGTTGAGAGATTGAGATCTCCTATTTCGTCGAGAAACAATGTTCCACCGTCAGCAAGTTCAAATCGACCCTTTTTACGTGCCTGCGCTCCAGTAAATGCTCCTTTCTCGTATCCAAAGAGTTCCGATTCGATAAGTGTCTCAGGCAAAGCGGCACAACTGACCTTCACGAACGGCTTATTAGTTCTGAGCGAGTTGTAGTGAATTGCATGAGCCACCATCTCCTTTCCGGTACCTGATTCGCCTCGCAAGAGGACCGTAGTATTGGTCCGTGCTACTTGAGTCACTTGCTCGTAAACCTGACGCATCGGGTTAGAGTTTCCAACAATTCGGCTAAAGTCGTACTTCTCACGTAACTCTTGTTTGAGATGAATGTTTTCATCGAGCAAGCGTTTCTTGTCGGCTGCAACTCGTTGTTCGACCTTCAGTGCCTGAGCCATCATCGACGCAATCACGCTGAGGAATTTGGTAGTGCGCTCGTAGTCCCTTTCCTCCTTGTAATAGAGGTCGGCACCTAGTGCACCTACTGCAACACCATCAATGATAAGTGGAACGCAGAAAAAGCTGACTTCTTTCTTGCTTCCACTTGATTCCTGTGTTCGCAGCCGGTTGAGCAGCAATGGTTCCTTACTTGTTTGTGGAACTACCACTGGTTTCGCGCTCTGCACGACGCGACCAATCACGCCTTCGCCGACTCGATAAACGACGCGGCGACTGGATTCGAGGTTTAGTCCGAAGGTCGCTTCAATCCGAATCTTCTCGGTTTCTGGATCCAAGAGCATGACAAAGCTTCGGACCATACTGTGGTATTTGCCAAGGATTTCCAGACACCGGCTAAAAGCGTTTTGGAGATTACTTGTGTCGGAGAGCGTGCGACCCAATTCAACGAGGGTCCCAAGCTTGCGGACTTCCCGTCGTTCTCGGGAAATAAGTTCTGGCGACTTCTGAATCAGGTCGGTGGAAGCCATGGATCTTGAAAGCATTTAGGATTGAGCTGGAACCAAAAACATCTTAGAAGCGCTCAAAATTGCGCGTCAAAGTGAAAACTTTTATGACTAGATAAATGAAACAGGTTAAGTCAACAGTTTCTAGGGCTTACAGTTTTGTTAGGTCTCCTTCCGATAACTACATAAATGTCGGAGCCTAGTCGTCCCGCCGCGTTAACCATTCGATTTTTACATCACTGGAAAAATGGGAGTCTGCGTTAGGGAAGCAAGTTAGTAAAGCTTTTTTTCACAGAGTTGCGAGCGTCTTACTCGTTGAGTAGGCGGCCCAATCTCATGATTCCTACGAAAGTGTCGGCAATGTTGATGGCTCGAACAATATTGTTGTCAGAATTTCTAGTGCTCGTGATCGAAAACAGCAAAAACATTCAGCGTTTGCGCAGAAGGGCAATTTGAATGAGGTTGGCACGTCGGTTGTTAATGGAATGCTGAAAAATTCTACTCGGCCTAACGATGCGACGCGCGCAGGCGACTGAGTTCGTGCCGGCTAACGTTGCCTGAATTATCGCTCGCGGAATTGCCGCCGAGTTCGACGGGGTTTCAAAAGGGAGGTGAACTAGATCGAAGCGCCTAAAGCACAAGGTCTTTACGACCCATCAAATGAGCACGACGCATGCGGGGTTGGATTTGTCGCAGACATTAAGGGGCGGCGTTCGCATGATGTTGTGCTGAATGCGATCCGTGTGCTTAAGAATCTGGAACATCGAGGCGCTTGTGGCTCAGAGAGCAACACTGGTGACGGTGCAGGGATACTGTTTCAAACCCCGCATGAATTTCTTAAGAGTGAGTTTGCAGCATCCGGAATCAAACTTCCTCCTCCGCGTCACTATGGCGTAGGCATGGTTTTCCTTCCGACAATGGCTGCAAGTCGTAGCGAATGCGAGCTTACTTTTGAAAGAATTGTTCGTGAAGAAGGCCAGGCTGTTCTGGGTTGGCGCACCGTTCCTACGGACGAAGCACTGCTTGGTCCAACCGCTCGAAGTTCAAAACCTCAAGTCAGACAAGTCGTTATTGGTAGGAGTCCGGCAATAGGCGAAGACGCTTTCGAACGAAAGCTCTATGTCATTCGACGGCTGGTAACTCATGCGATCCAGAACTCCCTGATCGATCAACGGTACAAGTTTTACGTCGCAAGTCTTTCTCATAAGACTATTGTCTATAAAGGAATGCTGACCGCCAGTCAGCTACCACACTTCTATCCAGATCTGTCAGACGAGCGGATCATCTCATCACTTGCAATAGTACATTCACGCTTTAGTACCAACACATTTCCTAGTTGGGCGCGAGCTCACCCCTATCGATACCTGGCCCATAATGGTGAAATCAATACGCTTCGCGGCAACGTGAACTGGATGCACGCACGTGAGAGTACCTTTGCGTCAAAGCTCTTCGGCGATGATCTGAAAAAAGTTCTCCCAGTAATTGATTTGGAAGGAAGCGATTCGGGGATGTTCGATAACGTCCTCGAGATGCTCACCCTCGCCGGGCGTTCCTTACCACATGCCTTAACTATGATGTTGCCAGAACCATGGACCGAGAATGCGTTCATGAGCGCCGATTTGCGTGCCTTCTATGAGTATCACTCGCTTCTCATGGAGCCTTGGGATGGTCCAGCTGCAGTTGTCTTTACGGATGGATTTAGGGTCGGGGCCGCTCTCGATCGCAACGGTCTAAGACCCGCCCGTTACTACATAACTGAAGATGACCTGGTAGTTTTGTCATCAGAGGTTGGCGTACTAGATACGCGGGCAGATGCTGTCATCGGTCGTGGAAATATCCAGCCGGGTCAGATGTTCATGGTTGATACAGAAGCCGGTCGCGTCTTTGAAAACGGAGAACTGAAGCACGATCTCGCAATGGCACATCCCTATCGTGAATGGCTTGAAGGAAACGCCGTACATCTGGACCAGTTGCCTGAACCTCCACTCGTTCATGAGCACAAAGGTGTTGGCCTAACTAGAAAGCAGCGACTCTTTGGGTACACACAGGAAGATGTCAGGTTGTTAATTCGGCGGATGGCAGCAGACGGTGAAGAGCCTATCGGATCGATGGGCACCGACACTCCCATCGCGGTCCTCTCGCACCGTCCACAATTACTCTACAACTACTTCAAACAGCTGTTTGCCCAGGTCACTAATCCCCCTATCGACGGCATTCGGGAACGCAGCGTCATGTCAGTCGATACAAGCATTGGTCCTGAGGCAAATTTACTCGAGCCTTCTCCGGATTGTGCGAGACAGATAAAGATCCCCTCCCCGATCCTGACGAATGTTGATGTTGAAAAGTTAAGGCTGCTTGGTGAGTCAGATAGCACCTGGGGGAAAAAAGGATTTAAGTCGATCACTTTTTCAATTGTTTACGAGGTCGCTAAAGGTGGTCGAGGTTTGGCAGCCGCGATCGATGATCTGTGTCTACAGACAAGTGCCGCCATCGCCGGTGGCTACGACCTCATCGTTCTTTCAGATCGAGACGCTGGTCCAAAGATGGCTCCCATACCAGCGCTGCTTGCAGTTGCCGGGGTCCATCACCATTTGATTAGAGAGGGTACGCGCACCCAGGTTGGCTTGATCGTGGAAAGCGGTGAGGTGAGGGAAGTACACCATTTCGCTCTCCTCCTTGGTTATGGCGCGGCCGCAATCAATCCCTATCTTGTTTTCGAAACACTTCGATTTAACACAGACCCAGATGCCCTCCAATTCCCGGTCGCGGAAGAGAATTATGTCAAAGCGGTCAATAAGGGAATCGTGAAGATCATGTCGAAGATGGGAATATCGACGACTCAGGGTTACTGTGGCGCGCAAGTCTTTGAAGCAATTGGAATCGATCGCAACGTCATCGACAAGTATTTTACGTGGACGCCTTCGCGTCTAGGTGGCATTGATCTGGAAATCATTGCTGAGGAAGTTCAACGAAGACACTCTGCTGCATTCTCTGAGCTTAACGATGAGATGAGCTCTCTTGATACTGGCGGTGAGTATCAATACCGGAGTGACGGCCAACCACACCTGTTTAATCCAGGGACGATACATAAGCTACAACATGCATGCCGAACTGGAGACTACCGGCTCTTCAAACAATACAGTGCAGCCGTGAATGATCCGGTTAATCAATTCAACCTGCGAAGTCTCTTAGAGTTCGAGAACGTCCGCAATTCAGTGCCGATCGATGAAGTCGAATCAGTCGAAGAAATCGTCCAGCGTTTCAAGACGGGGGCAATGTCGTACGGTTCAATCAGCCAAGAGGCGCATGAAACGCTCGCGATCGCGATGAACCGGATTGGCGGCAAGAGTAATACTGGTGAGGGCGGGGAAGATCCTAAGCGGTATTTTCGCGACGATAATGGCGACTCAAGAAATAGCGCTATTAAACAAGTCGCGTCCGCAAGATTTGGTGTCACCAGTGACTACCTGATCAATGCTGAAGAGCTACAGATCAAGATTGCTCAAGGCGCCAAACCCGGAGAAGGTGGTCAATTACCTGGCCATAAAGTGTATCCGTGGATTGCAGCGGTTAGACACTCGACTCCAGGCGTAGGTCTAATCTCACCGCCGCCGCATCACGACATCTATTCAATCGAGGATCTGGCCCAACTCATTTACGATCTGAAGAATGTAAATCCAAAAGCTCGCATCAGTGTGAAGCTTGTTTCAGAGGTTGGCGTCGGCACGATCGCGGCCGGTGTGGCCAAGGCCGGTGCTGACGTTGTGCTGATAAGCGGATACGACGGTGGAACAGGCGCATCACCGCTTACGAGTATTAAGCACGCGGGCGCACCATGGGAATTGGGTTTGTCCGAGACACACCAGACACTGGTCCTTAATGATCTTAGAAGCCGAATTAAGATCGAAACTGATGGACAACTAAAGACTGGTCGCGATGTCATGATTGCCGCGTTACTCGGAGCGGAAGAGTTTGGCTTCGCAACCGCACCATTGGTTGCACTCGGATGCATCATGATGCGTGCCTGTCATTTGAATACGTGTCCAGTTGGGATTGCCACGCAAGACCCGCTTCTTCGTGAGAGATTTGCCGGTGATCCACAACACGTTATCCATTTCATGTGCTTCATTGCGGAGGAAGTACGGGAGTTGATGGCCGCGTTGGGATTTCGCAGATTTTCTGACTTGATTGGTCACACTGAGTGCTTGAAAACAGCTGCAGTGGACCACTGGAAAGCGTCGTCTCTCGATTTATCGCGTTTGCTCTACAAGCCAGAAGTACCTGATCGAACTCCTGCTTGTGGCCAGCAGCGACTCGATCTTGACCACACACTGGATGTGCAGAAGCTTCTGCCACTTTGTGAGCCTGCGCTGGAACATCGTGAACACGTAGCGATTACATTGCAGATTCGGAATGTCGATCGTTCAGTCGGGGCGCGATTGGGCAGTGAAGTGACGCGCAAATATGGACCAGCTGGACTTCCTGACAACACTATTCAAGTCAAATTCGTTGGTTCGGCGGGACAGAGTTTTGGGGCCTTCATCCCAAATGGAATCACCTTGCGACTCGAAGGCGACGCTAACGATTATCTGGGAAAAGGATTATCCGGGGGCCGGATCATTGTTGGACCACCAGCTAATGCAAAATTTGTAGCTGAAGATAATGTGATTATCGGGAACGTTTCGTTCTATGGCGCAACCGGCGGCGAGGGATACATCAACGGAGTCGCCGGACAACGATTTTGTGTTCGAAACAGCGGCGCTAAGGTTGTTGTCGAAGCAGTTGGAAATCATGGCTGCGAATATATGACCGGCGGCCGCGTTGTTGTACTGGGAAAAATTGGCAGAAACTTCGCAGCGGGAATGTCAGGAGGCGTGGCATATCTTGTTGGGGACGAGCAACAACTTTCGCCGTATTGCAATTTGGACATGGTTAGTTTGTCGAAGTTAGAAGACGAGACCGAGATTGAAGAAGTTAAGAACTTGATTTTCAGACACGCTGAGTACACCGGAAGTCGCCGGGCCACTGAGATAGTGCTCATGTGGGACCAATTCGTTTCGCAGATTGTCCGCGTTTTACCGAACGACTATCGCAGGATCCTTGAGGCCCGAAACAAAGTCAGCGCAGTTGCAACTGAAGAGGATGTCGCGATGGCTGCGTTTGATTTGAATGCAAAACAAGCGTTGGAGTCCAAATCATAAGTAAATGGGGAAACTTTCCGGATTCATTGATTACAAGCGAGCTCTTCCGATCCTGAGACCGCCGCAAGAGCGAGTAGGGGATTGGAACGAGTTTCATCAACACTTGCCCGAGTCTGTTTTAAGAGAGCAGGCCGGCCGCTGTATGGATTGCGGCGTTCCGTTTTGTCACGCGGGTGGTCTATCTCAGCCTGTGAGCTATGGTTGTCCGCTTAATAATCTAATTCCTGATTGGAATGACCTGGTCTACAAAGGAGACTGGCAGGGTGCGCTGGACCAGCTTCACCGCACTAACAATTTTCCAGAGTTTACCGGGCGCGTTTGCCCTGCGCCTTGTGAAGGATCGTGTGTGCTGGGCATCAACGATCAACCCGTTACTATTAAGGAAATTGAGTGCGCTATCGTCGACCACGGGTTCGATATGGGATGGATTGGACCACGACACGTTGCGACTCGAAGTGACAAGAGCGTAGCTATCATTGGTTCGGGGCCCGCGGGACTGGCATGCGCTGCAGAACTCAACAGATTCGGTCACTCGGTGACTGTTTTCGAAAAAGAGGACCGCGTCGGCGGGCTGCTCATGTACGGCATTCCTAACATGAAGCTCGACAAGTCTATTGTGACACGTCGCGTCAACCTTCTTGAGGCTGAAGGCGTGGCATTCGTTACAAACGTCGAAGTGGGACGTAACTATCCAACTGAAAGGCTGCTGGAAGAATTTGATGCGACTGTTATCTGTATCGGCTCCGAGCAACCGCGTGATTTGCTGGTAGAGAATAGAAATGCGGAGGGGATTCACTTCGCGATGAATTTTCTGCGAGAGAACACAAGGAAGCTCCTGGGCGGAGGTAGCTCAGAACACATCTCGGTGGAGGGTAAGGACGTGGTTGTTATTGGAGGCGGCGATACCGGGACGGATTGCGTGGGTACTGCACTCCGTCAGGGCTGCCGCAGCCTGGTTCAGTTTGAGATCCTGCCGCAGCCTGATGGACAACGGTCAAATGACAATCCGTGGCCGCAATGGCCAAAGATCCATCGTACTGACTACGGACAAGAGGAAGCGATCTGCTTAACTGGCGAAGACCCTCGGCAATTCTCGGTGGTCACGAAAAAGTTCGTTGTAGATAACCTTGGCCACGTATGCGGTGTACAGACCTCGGAAATTGAATGGGGCGCGAACGAAGGTGTTCGATCATATCTGGAGGTCTCCGGCTCGGAACGTACCTGGCCGGCTCAATTGGTTTTGCTAGCTATGGGCTTCACGGGTCCTAGAAAGCTTGGCCTGGTATCAGACCTGGGTCTTACGCTTACCGAACGCGGTACCTTGTCAGTGGACGAGGCCAACCAAACCTCACGCGACGGTATCTTCGCCGCAGGTGATGTGGAACGCGGTCAATCGCTCGTTGTGTGGGCAATTGCAGCGGGTAGAAAGACGGCCGTCGGAGTACATGAATACCTGGCGCGGGGAACGCATTAAGCACCTTAAGCACTTGCAGTAGGCAGTTTATTGCGGAAAGGCGGTTATATTCTCTGCGTCTGATAATACATATTATGTAGTAGGTGGCTTTGCCTCAAAAGTCTGAATTGAGACCAGCAAGCGCCAACGGCGCGAAATATTGAAAGCCAGGGGCAATCCCGATTTATCGGGAGTCGCCCCTGGACCGATCGCATCAATTTCGGGAGCACTGACAGTGCGAAATTTCATGACTTTAAGCCAGTTATTACGCTCTTTCAGAGCTACGAACTGGAGACTTACTTACCCCAGGGGCGACTCCCGATGAATCGGGATTGCCCCTGGCTTCCGTATTCCGCGCCG